>OBUV01000029.1_pt1 | contig 114404 bp, 116 predicted proteins | sample 1475971 | NCBI WGS metagenome assembly OBUV01 (sample SAMEA2579962, study PRJEB22360) | human gut metagenome | biome: human gut; feature: human-associated habitat; material: faeces | place: Denmark | collected 2008/2010
ATAGCAAGCTGCCGGTTCTTTTTTTATTTACGGATACCTCTGCGTATCCTTTTTTTATTTTATATCCGGCTTTAATAATAAATTCTAAGATGGGAATATTTAGAAAAAAAGAAGGTCACTTTATTTGACCTTCGATTTTTATGTTTTATATTTCAACTGCTTCTTTAACTAATGCAACTACTTCTTCCATAGTTCCACAGTTAATAGCTTTAGCAGCTAATTCATTCATTTCAGATTTTTTCATTGATCTGATTAACTTTCTTTGCGAAAGAATAGATGTAGCAGACATAGAGAATTCGTCTAGTCCTAAACCGATTAGTAGTGGTGCAGCAATTGCTTCTCCAGCCATTTCTCCACACATACCTGTCCATTTACCTTCGGCATGGGCTGAATCAATTACATGTTTAACTAAACGTAAGATTGATGGGTGGAATGGTTGATATAAATAAGAAACCCCAGATGACATTCTATCAGCAGCAAATGTGTATTGAACTAAATCGTTTGTACCAATTGAGAAGAAATCAACTTCTTTGGCAAATTGATCAGCTAACACTGCTGCAGCTGGAATTTCAATCATGATACCTACTTGTAATGTATCAGATACTTCGATTCCTTCACTAATTAATTTTTCTTTTTCTTCCATTAAGATTCCTTTAGCTTTTCTAAATTCATCTAAAGTAGCAATCATTGGGAACATAATTCTTAAATCACCATATACTGAAGCTCTAAGTAATGCTCTTAATTGAACTCTAAAGATGTCTTCTCTTTGGAAACATAAACGAACCGCTCTAACTCCTAAGAATGGATTCATCTCTTTAGGTAAATCAATTGCTTCGATTTCTTTATCTCCACCAATATCTAAAGTACGAACAACAGCAGGTTTTCCTTCTAATCCTTCAAGAACCTCTTTATAAACATTGAACTGTTCTTCTTCAGTTGGTAATTGAGCAGATTCCATATATAAGAATTCAGTTCTAAATAACCCAACTCCTTCACCACCATTGTCTAGTACACCTTGGATGTCTTTTGGAGATCCAATATTAGCAACTAGTTCGACGTGATGATCATCTAGAGTAACAGATTTTTCATTTTTCATTTTCTTTAATTCTTCCTTGTATGCGATGAATGCTTCACGTTTAGCTTGATATTCTTTAATTTCATCATCACTAGGATTAATAATTACAATACCAGCTTCACCATCTAAAACAACCATATCAGCATCATTAGTTTCATCAGTTATTGTTTTACAAGAAACAACCGCAGGAATTTCTAATGAACGCGCCATGATTGCTGAGTGAGAAGTTCTACCACCAATATTAGTAGCAAATCCTCTAACTAAGTTTTTATTTAATTGCGCAGTATCAGATGGAGTTAAGTCATCAGCAATAATAACAACTTCTTCATCGATTAAAGCAGGATTTGGCAATGACTTACCTAGTAAGTTAGCTAATAAACGACGAGATACGTCCTTGATATCAGCCGCTCTTTCTCTAAAATAATCATCATCCATACTTTCAAACATTGCAATAAAAGTATTAGCAACTTCATCTAGAGCAGCATCAGCGTTAATCTTTTCATTTCTGATTTTATCCTCTACTTGAGTTTTTAATTCAGGATCTTGTAATACTAATGCATGAGCATCAAATACAGCAGCTTCTTCTGCAGATAAATTTTTAGCAGCAGCTTCCTTAATTGATTCTAATTCTTTTGCAGTTTGTGACATTGCATCGTCAAATTTTTTGATTTCTGCCTCAGCATCTTCTACTGTTACTTTTGTCACTGTTAAATCCGGCATTACTAGTTTGTATGCTTTAGCAATCGCGATACCACTAGATGCCCCAATACCTTTTATCATATTAAAAACACCTCCATATACATTCCTATTTTACCTTATTTTTAGCAAAAAATAAAGAAATATCGAACTGTGACTAGGTATTTTCGCGTTATGAAAAAAGGGCTTTCAAAAAAAGGGCTTTCAAAAGGGACTTACAAATTAATAGACTTTGACAAAAAATACATGACTCGTTTTTTTCGAGTTTTGAAAAATGATTGATATTTCCGGCCTTTAACTTGAAGTTTTAAGGTAAAAATAGTATCATATAAGTGGAGGGACACAAAATGAAATTAATTATAGTTGAAAATTATGAAGAAGCAAGCATTGAAGCTGCAAAAGTTATGTTAGAAGTTGTTAAAAACAATCCAACTGCTAATTTGGGATTGGCTACGGGATCTACACCAATCAGAATGTATGAATTGATGATCGAAGATCACAAGAAGAACGGGACTTCTTATAAAGATATCAAATCATTTAACTTAGATGAATATTTTGGATTAGAAGCTACTCATCCACAAAGTTATCATTATTTTATGAATAAACATTTATTCTCTGGAATTGACATTAATCCTGAAAATGTACATGTACCAAATGGTGCTGGAGATATTCAAGTAAGTTGTGATGATTACAATAAATTATTAGCTGAAAATCCTATCGATATCCAATTGTTAGGAATTGGTTCAAATGGACATATTGGTTTTAATGAACCAGGAACTTCTTTTGATTCAGTAACTCATATGATTGAATTAAAAGAAAGTACACGTCAAGATAATGCCCGTTTATTCTTTGATGGGAAAATTGATGAAGTACCTACTCATGCGATTACTATGGGAATTTCAAATATTTTACAAGCTAAAAAAGTATTATTAGTTGCGTGTGGTGAAAATAAAGCTCAACCAATCAAAGTATTGGTTGAAGGTGAAAAAACTACAGACGTACCAGCAAGTGCACTTCAAGATCATAATGATGTTGTTGTAATTGTTGATAAAGCAGCTGCTAGTTTATTAACTAAATAATAAAAGGAAAGATTTATAAATCTTTCCTTTTTTAAAACCTTTTTTTTACCTTTAAAGAAATGTGTTTAATTTGTTTACGTAAGATAAATAACGTATAATTATTATATGGGGGTACTAAATATGACAAAAAATTTATTTAAAGAAGTAGCGATGAATGAAACAAATCCAAACTACTCAAAAGCAATATCAAGACTTGAACCATTGTATCAAAGAAGTAATGATCTACGTAGTGAGTTTGGTCGTGATTATACGAGAATTATCTTTTCTCAGGCATACCGACGTTTAAAACATAAGACACAGGTGTTTTTTGCAGTTAAGGATGATCATGTTTGTACACGTAGTGAACATGTTAACTTAGTTGAATCTGTAAGTTATACAATTGCAAATTACTTAGGTTTGAATACTGAATTAACTAAAGCAATAGCAGTAGGCCATGATTTAGGACATGCCCCATTTGGTCATGGTGGTGAACGTATTATTAACGAGCTTGCTAAAATACATGGGCTCGATTCTTTTTGGCATGAGCGCAATAGTCTTCATCTCATTGATGAAATAGAAACATTAGAAGATAATGAACATCATCGCCATAATTTAAATTTGACATATGCTATTCGTGATGGAATTATTTCTCATTGTGGAGAAATGAATCAAATGAGTATTAAAAAGCGAGATGAGTATATTGATTTACAAAATTATACTAGCCCAGGACAATACAGTCCTTATACTTGGGAAGGATGTGTTGTAAAAATGGCAGATAAGATTGCCTATTTAGCACGTGATATTGAAGACGCTTTACGTCTCAAGGTACTAAAAGAGAATAAAGTTGAAGTCTTGAAAGCTTCGCTCAATAATATTACTAGTGAATATCATTTTACAGCAATCAATAATGGAACTGTCGTTAATTATTTTATTCAAGATGTATGCAGTCATAGTAATCCAAGCGATGGAATTTCATTATCAAAAGAAGCTTTTGAAATAATGAAAACAATTATGAAGTTTAATTATCAAAATATATATTTAATTGATAGAGTACAAATTCATACTAATTATGTTAAATTGATTTTAAATTCTATTTTTGATTTCTTTATTAAATACGATTTAATGGCTCGAGATAGTAATACTAATATTATTGATGAAATTTCTAAGGATAAAGATCAATTTCCCCATGCAATCAATGGATTTATCCATTGGCTTGAAAAATATAGTGTGATGAATGGAGCAAAACGTGATTCGCTTTATCAAAATAAAGTTATTTATGATTTTATTAATGATGATAAAGCAATTATTAAAAGCATTTTAGATTATTTATCAGGAATGTCAGATGCCTATATTATTCAAATATTTAATGAGCTTATTTCATTTTAATCCATTGAAGAAATTCAATGGATTTATTATTTTTACTTAAATTATTAGAATAGATGTGGTAAACTAATCATTATTAGGGAGGTTTAAATATGCCTATTAAAATACCAAATGATTTACCAGCAAGTAAAATATTAAAAGAAGAAAATATCTTTGTGATGGATGAAAATCGTGCTTTAGCTCAACAAATTAGGCCATTGCAATTATTAATTTTAAATATTATGCCGACTAAAGTAGTAACTGAAACACAGCTTTTAAGGATGCTGTCGAATACACCACTTCAAATCGAGGTAGACTGGATTCATATGGCCAGTCATGAATCTAAAAACACACCTCAAGAACACTTATTAGCTTTTTATAAGACATTTGAGGAAATAAAAGATAATAAATATGATGGTTTGATTATTACTGGAGCACCGGTGGAAAAACTTAGGTTTGAAGATGTTGATTACTGGTTAGAGATGGAAAAGATTTTAGAATGGTCAAAAACTCATGTATTTAGCTCATTTTTTATTTGTTGGGCTTCTCAAGCAGCATTGCATTATTTTTATGGTATTGAGAAACATGAATTAAAAGAAAAACTGACAGGTGTTTATTTTCATCATACTAATGTTGATAAAATGAAGCGAAAGATACTTAGAGGCTTTGATTATCAATTTTATGCTCCTCATTCACGTTATACAACAATTATGGCAGAAGATATAGCAACGATTTCTAGTCTTGATATTTTAGCTGCTAGCGATGAAGCAGGGGTTTATTTGATTGCAGAAAAAGATGGCTCACGTTTTTTTGTAACTGGTCATCCTGAGTATGATCCTGATACATTAGATAAAGAATATAATCGTGATCTGGCAATTTCTGATCAAGCTACTATGCCTAAAAATTATTATAAAAATGATGATATGCACAATGAAATTTTAGTAAAATGGCGTTCTCATGCTTATTTATTATTTAGTAATTGGTTAAATTATTACGTTTATCAAGAAACTCCATATGATTTAAATGAGTTAGAAAGTTTAAAACTAGGTAAATAATGTAATATTGTATTTACGATAAGTTTAAAAGTTGAAGAAATAAATCTTGCTCAAATTAAGTAAATCTTCTAAGTTGGACCAGCAAATGATATGTATCAAGAATTCTAGACACATATCATTTTTGGTCCAATTTTTAGAATTGGTACAATTTGAGTAATCAGTAAATTTATATATAATTTCTAAATAATGCAGTAGAATTAAGTTTCTATTTCTTTTAAGAGTTTACTTTGAGTTTGTCTGTATCTTAGTGGTGTAAGGCCCATTGTTTTTTTGAATATTTTATCAAAATATTCAATATTATTAAATCCACATTCAAAAGCTATATTTAGAATTGATAATTCAGTAGATAAAAGGAGTTCTATTGCCTTATCTATTTTTTTTTTATTTAAATATTGGCTAGGAGTCATATTTAAATATTCATGAAATTTTTTAATTGTATATTGTTTAGAATATGGTGAGATGATAAAAATATCTTTTGTTTCTTTAATTTTATTTAAATCTTGTATTTCTAATAATAATGATTTAAACCAATTTGGATATATATTCGTATCTTTTGATTGATGATAGATTAATTCTTTTATCATTTGATATAAGAACAATTCTATATCTTTATTTAACTCATAATAAGAATCGTTGAGATTGATATCATTATAGTAATTAATTAGTTTTCTAGATTTTTCATCAGATAAGTGTCCTATTACAGTATCATTAATTAAATGAAAACCTCCAAATATAGTCTGAACTCTATTCATAATTTTGTCAGAAAAAGCTAAATTGATATATTTTAAGGAAATATTTTCATTAATAGTAACAAGTTCATGAAAAATATTTTTTTTCATTAAAATAATGTCATTTCTTTTAATAATATTAGATGTTGATGTTGTATCATTTTTGATTTCACCATCAATAATTAATGTTATTTCATAATATGTCTGATAATGTTTTCCTACTTCAGATTTTTTTCTTTTTCGGTGTTGCCAGTGAATATCTTTGCTGTTATTGATGATTTCTAGACTTAGTTCTTGCATAAAGCACCTCCATTATTTTTATTATATTATAATTTTGATTTAAATAAAATTAAAAATAAAGTTAGAAAAATAAGATAAAATGAATGCTTTGTTTAATAAAGTTTAAAAAGCGAATATATGTTAAGTATGATATACCTTGTTATGATACTCTTTATATGAAAAGGAGGTAGACAAATGAATGAAATTCAATATTTAAAAGAGTTTACGAGATTGTATAAAGAAAATAGTCATGATAAATACAATCGGGAAGTAGAATGCCATTTCTTTATGCACAAGGAAAATCGTACAAAAATAACGAGCGATGATTATTTCTTATCATGTTTTCCTAGTGCAATTTGTGGTTTTGGATCAAGAAATACTAACTTTATTTACAATTGCAAATTAGAACGATTAGCAAAATTAATCGAAGGTACACATGATGTTGAAAAAGAAGAATTAGAAGAATTGTATACGTTTTGGGCTGATGAGAATGATAAAGAACGTCTTAGAAGATATTATCCAAATGATATAAAAGAATTAATGCCATATGATGATTTTGAAAATGATTATTATACAGCGTATCCTTTATATAGATTAGGAGGAGCTTATCTTGATTTTGAAAAATTATTTGATTTAGGAATAGATGGATTGATTCATGAAATTGATTCTCAACCACTCAATAGTTTTTTAAGAGCTTGTAAGAAATCGCTTATTTACTTAAAAGAATTAATAAAACTGTATCGTGATGATGCCATGGACATTAATCCTGAATTGGCTTATACGTTAAATGAATTACTTGAACATAGACCACAAAATATGAAAGAAGCGATTCAATTAATGTGGATTTATGTAGGCGTTAGTGAAATTAGAAACTATGGAAGAATGGATAATCAATTAGCACGTTTTTTAGATGATGAACAAGATGCATATAAGAATATTGCAGAATATTTCAAGGTAATTAGACAACGAAATACGATTTACAATGGTCGTATTATTTTAGGTGGAGAGGGTCGTCATGATCTTGAAAAAGCAAACAAGATATGCAGTATAGCTCTTAAAGTTATGAAAGATTTACATTTAACTGAACCACAATTAACACTTAGGTGGTCAAAAGATATGCCTGATAGTATTTTTGATAATGCGATTGATTGTATAGAAAGTGGTTGTAGTTATCCATTATTATACAATGACACGGTTAATATTAAAAATGTCAAAGAATCAATGAATGTATCATATAAAGAAGCGGTTGATTATGTTCCTCTTGGTTGTGGTGAATATGTTTTGGATCATAAAAGCATTGGTTCACCTAATGGAATCATTAATTTAGCTAAGGTATTAGAGGGGTTGGTTAATGATGGAAAATGTATGATTACTAATAAAAAAATAGTAAAGCATTATTTAACTAAAGAACCTAATACATTTGAAGAATTATATGATGTATATAAACAAGAGTTAGATTATCAAATTGATTTGTTAGCTAAACAAGAGAAATTTGAATATGATTATATGAATAATCATTGTGGATACTTATTTAATTCTATTCTTTATGATAACTGTATTGATAGAGGTAAAAGCTTATTAAATGGTGGGATTGACTATCTAGGTGGAACTTTGGAAACCTATGGTAATGTGAATAGCGGAGATAGTTTATATGCCATAAAAAAATTAGTCTTTGATGATAAAGAAATTCGTTATAAAGATATGGTTGATGCAATTAGAAATAACTTTATTGGATATGAAGAGATTAGAGAAAAATGCCTTAATGTTATCAAGTATGGTAATGATAATCCTGAAGTAGATGAAATGATTAATGAATTAAATCAGTATGTTGCAGTCACAACAAAATCTAAATCAGAAAAATATGGATTATCTTCATATTTGATAGTTATTATAAATAATGATGCAAATTCACGATTGGGATATAGAACAGCAGCAACTTTTGATGGAAGAAAAGCTTATGAACCGTTAGCAAATGCATTAACTCCTCAAAGTGGTGCTGAAAAAAATGGTGTAACTGCTGTATTGAATACAGTGAGTAGCTTAGATGTCAATAATATGGCAGGTGCTGTCTATAATCTAAAATTAAGTCATGATTTGATGAATCAACATAAAGATATGGTTAAAGAGTTATTAAAAATTTACTTTTCATCTGGTGGCTCACAAATTATGATAAGTGTTATTAACCAAGAAGAATTAAAAGACGCGATGATACATCCAGAAAAATATCCTAATTTAATCGTTAGAGTTGGGGGATTCAGTGCTAGATTTATTGATTTATCACCCTTGGTCCAAAAAGAAATCGTAAGTAGGATGGTATATTAATTTGAAAACTTGTACAATTGTTAATATTGACAGATGTTCATTAAATGATGGTCCAGGTATCAGGACAGTTATATTTTTTAAAGGGTGTTGTTTAAGATGTATATGGTGCCATAATCCTGAAACATATCGTTTTGATATACAGGAATATGAAGAGGATGGTAGAAAAAAAACATATGGTAAGATAGTTGAGACTGATGAAATTAAAAGGATTATTTTGAAAGATATGAAATATTATCATAAGACAAATGGCGGTGTGACTCTTTCAGGAGGAGAAGCACTTTTACAGATTGATGCTGCATATGAATTAGCAAAATTTTGTAAAGACGAGAAAATAAGCTTATGTGTTGAGACAAGTGGTGCAGTGCCGTTAGAGTATATAAAAAAAATAGAGGAATATGTTGATTACTGGCTGTATGATTATAAATTAAGTGATCAAGAAAAATATTATGATTATCTTAAAACAAATTCTTCCTTAATCTTAGATAATTTAAAATATTTAATCGATAATAAAAGACATATAATTTTAAGGTGTCCAATCATCCATAAAATTAATGATAATATGGACCATTTTCAAGCAATAAGTCATTATTCTAAGTATGTATCTAGTATAGAGATTCTTCCATATCATAATTTAGGGAAAGCAAAAGCTGAAAACATCAATCTAGATAGTTACTTTTATCAAGAAAATACATCAGAAGAATTAAAAGAACTGTGGAAAAAACAGTTGAGTGAATTAGGATGTTTAAACTTTAAAATACATTAAAAGGAGAGAATAATATGAATAATTTTATTGATAAGTTTGTTGAGAAAAGTTCAAAACTTGCTAATCAAATACATCTAAGATCAATGCGTGATTCTGTTGCATTAACAATGCCATTAGCTATTTTAGCTGGCATTATGGTATTGTTAAATAGTTTGATTTTGGATCCAAATGGAGTGTTATCAAGTATTATAAATACAAATACCTTAGTTAAAGCACAAGAAGTTGGAACACATGTAACAAATGGAACATTAGGTATTTGGGCAGTTGCTTCAACAGTTGGTGTTGCTTACTGTTTATCAAAAAATAAGGGTGCTGAAGAACCATTGATTCCAGGATTTGTTGCACTATGTAGTTTTGTGACTTTAGTTCCTTTGACAACTAGTGTAACACCACTTGGAGGAAGCGAAGCAGTAGGAATAGCTAATATATTAGCTCAAACATACACAGGTGTATCTGGGATGTTTACTGGCTTAGTTGTTGGAATTACAGCCACTGAGCTATTCTTAGTAATTTCAAAAATTAAAGCTTTAAGAATTAAAATGCCAGAGTCAGTACCACCTATGGTGGCAAAGTCTTTTGATAATATGATTCCATTTATGTTGGTAGTGGTATTCTATGCAGTATTGTCATTTGTATTAGATTGTTTCTTTGGACAATCATTTAATGAATTAGTTGTAAATATTATTCAACAGCCAATTAAAGGATTAACTACTAGTTTACCAGGATTCTTGATTGCAATGGCTATTTTCAATTTATTGTTTGCAATAGGTATTCACCCTTCAGCAATTGTAGATACAGTTATTGGACCTGGTTTATTACTAGCAATTACAGAAAATATGGATGCCGTTCAAGCAGGATTGCCAGCTCAAAATATTATTAATGATTCGTTTAAACAAGTTTATGGTTTAATCGGTGGAACTGGTTGTACAATTTGTTTAATTATTGCAGTATTTGCATTCTCTAAACGTAGAGATCATAAAATGATTGCAAGTTTAGGTGTGGCACCAGGAATTTTCAATATTAATGAACCAGTTATCTTTGGATTTCCAATTGTAATGAACCCAATTATGATTATACCGTTTGTATTAGTAACACAAATAAATTTTATTTTAGCTTATATTGTTACATCATTAGGTTTGATTGAAAAATGTGTTGTTCAAATTCCATGGACAACTCCTCCAGTAATATCAGCATTTTTGTCAACTAATGGAGATATTAGAGCGGCTGTTTTCCATATTATATTGATTGTTATTGGGGTAATGATTTATTTACCATTTTTAAAAATGTCAGAAAAATCACTAAATAACCAAATTGAAGAAAATTAAATAAGAGGGGTATAACCCTCGCTTTATCCAAAATTATTAATAATATAACTACATATTAATGTTGTAGAGAACATGGAGAAGATTATGAATAAATTACCAGATAATTTCTTTTGGGGCGGTTCAGTTACTAGTTTTCAAACTGAAGGAGCAGCTTATGAAGATGGAAAAGGATTAAGTATGTATGATTTACATAAAAGGGAAAATGGAGAACCTAAATGGGATCATGGGATTGATTTTTATCATCGTTACAAAGAAGATATTGCTATGATGGAAGAATTAGGTCTTAACTTTTATCGTTTTTCTTTATGCTGGGCAAGAATCCAACCAGATGGTGAAACTAAGATAAATGAAAAAGGAATTGCCTACTATAATAATGTTATTGATGAATTACTAGCTCACGGAATAACGCCAATGATAACGCTAGATCATTATGATATACCTTTGCCATTAAAAGAAAAATACAATGGATTTTTTTCTAGAAGAGTAGTCAATGCTTTTGAAAAGTTTACAGAGATATGTGTAAAGGCTTTTGGTGATCGCGTTAAATATTGGATGACTTTTAATGAACAAAATGATTATGCAAAAGAAACTACAAAAGCGGGAGCGACTGTAGTGCCAGTAGGAATGAGCTATTCTAAATTTTTATATCAAGTAAATCATAATATTTTAATTGCGCATTGTAAGGCGATTAAGATGATTAGAAAATATTATGATGACGCTAAAATTTGTGGAATGATTGCACTAACGAATTTTTATCCAAATGATAAAACACCAGAGAACTCAATGTTTTGTATGTTAGCAGATTTATACACTCATCAATTTCATGGGTATGTTTTTACTAAAGGGAGATATCCAGAATACATGATTAGATATTTTAAAAATCATCATTGTATGCCAGAATTTGAAGAGGGTGATGAAGAACTATTGAAATATACAGTTGATTTTTTAGGAGTATCATATTATCGTTCTTACACTCTTACAACAGGTGATTTTGAAGAAGACAAGCCGTTCTACGATGTTATTGAAAAGAATATTGTCAGAAATGAAAATTTAGATATAACTAATTGGGGATGGGAAGTTGATCCTGTGGGATTACGTAATAACTTAACTAATTTGTATACTAGATATGAGTTACCATTATTAATTTTAGAAAATGGTTATAGTCATCTAGAAGATTTATGCGATAATAATGAGATTAATGATGATTATCGTATAAAATTCCATCATGATCATTTAGTTGAAATGAAAAAAGCAATTGAGCTAGATGGTGTAGATTGTTTTGGGTATATTACTTGGGGTCCATTTGATATGTTAAGTAGTTCTGGAGATATGAATAAGAGATATGGTTTTATTTTTGTTAATCGTACAAACGATGATTTGCGAGATATGAAACGATTTAAGAAAAAGTCATTTGCATATATGAAAAAAGTATATAAAAGCAACGGTGAAGAAATATAACAAGAGGTGAAGTTAAAAGTTGTAAAAGGAAACAATGAGCAAAAACATGAAAAAAGTAAATACTAAACGTAATGAGTTTAGAATAGATAACACCGATGTTAAAACGATGGATCAATCTGAAAAATCCTCACAGTGGTAGTTGTTATGATAAAACAAGAAATAAATGGTATGTAAAAATCACACTTAAAAAGAAAATCTATAACTTAGGCAGATATGATACTTTGGTACATTTACCCATAAAAAGTAGAAAATTATATTTTCAATGTATCGGCAAACTGTACTGTTGTTCGGACTTGGTCTGCCTTTTCTAAAAAAAATTTCAGTAGAAAAGGCTATCGTTATGATAACCGGTATTTACAGATAATGTATATCTTCTTTTTCTATAGTGTTTTTTATTCTGGTTCTGATAAAGGTAATTGGTTTGTACAAATCCCTGTCATAGCGCTGATTGAATGAAACAATATGTCTGCGATGCAATAGGTGTATTGAACATATCCACAAAAAAAGTTTATATATATTTGCAGGTTTTCGATTCCAAAAACTATAAGAAGGGATATAAAGATACTTTTTATTAATCCTGTTTCATATCTGATGAGATATCCTAAAGGTATAAACATAATCAGATGACATACAGAATATTCAGTTTGATATAGAAGTCTATAGTATGGGTTATAGAATGTTATCATATTTCTGATGTCTTTAGTAAAATTATAATTATCACCGGGATCTATCACTACTGGAAAAAACAACACACAAAACAGTAAAGAAACATATGTGGTGGCAGCAAAACTCCAGACAATAGAGTATTTTTTGTCTCTGAAAAAAATAACTGTTAGCAAAATTACGCCTATTACAAACAGCCTATAGGGGAATACAATAATGTTATTCCCGCTATAGGCATAAAATTTAAGCAAATCAGTCAACAGTAACATTAATTTCCATATATAACACGTAATGTTGCAGAAACGTATACATTATTATAGTAGTCCGCTTTTGAACTTGTGATACGGATTTCATAATTGCCTGCAGGGAAGTCACCCCAGCTTACATACTGACCAGACTGCAAAGGTACAGATTTAATCTTACCAGTTCTGTTTCCATTGTGAAATAATTCAAATGATATGGTTTCGTTTGGGAATGAAGTGGTAGAATTTATAAATATGCTAATTCCACCGTTTGACATGACATATTCTTTAGGTGTTAATTTATAATTGCTAAAACTAACATTATAAGTTACAGAATTAGCTGTTAATCCTTCAGACTCCTGCGTGATGGGCTGTGTCTCCATTGCAAATAAATTTGATGATGACATTAATGCCATCAAAGGAACTAAACATAGGCGTAATATTTTTTTCATTTTGTTCCCCTCTATTTTTGCTTATATTATAGACTATAAAAATAATTACTGATATAAAATATCAAGATAAAGTTAATTTTATATGTTCTTTATGTAATATTTTTATAACTGAAAGATATAAAGTAAAAAATTATCTTTTATCATCACATATAAAAATGATGTCAGAGCATCAGGATATTAAAGATAAGTGCTATTTTATATTATACCTATGAAGAAGTTTTTAATGAAAAAGATGTATTAAATTGAAATAGTGTGTATGTATATGGAACAAGTTCCATATGTCTAAGAGTATTGCGTGATCTGCGAAAAAGCAAGGTAATACAAGTCTCCACTTTGCTTTTTCTCTTGCTCACTCACTGGTAGAAGGTAAGGCAGGGATATTATTTGATTAGTATGCTACTCAAAAAATTATAAAAATGTGGAAAGAAAAAAATATTAGGACTGTTATTAAATTAGATAATGCTTTAGAAAATTTTCAAGTTTTGTTTGCTTATAACTCTAATTATAAGATCACACAAGAATTGTTGTAAAGAAATAGAATCTACCACTTTAAGAAATAAATGCAAAATCATAAATTTTTTAAGTATGTCAGAATTGCAGAAGTTTGTGGGTAGCCAATTTTAGAACTGGTCTGATAGGATTGCTTCGCATGACAAGATCTTTTTTGTAAATGAGTCTGTAACAACCCAGTATCTGATTGATTAAATTTTGCTGTTTCATATTAAGGTAGATTCTAAATTTAATCCCCTTTTGCCATTGAGATATTTTTGGTTTTCAATGTATTGTTTAATGACTTGTGAGGGAGCATCACTCACCGTAGATGCAAAATAGCTGTTCGTCCATCTTCAATTACTTGCGTAAATTCGATGGACATGTCTTATACTCCCATAGTTAAAGCAAGAGAGACAACACATTTGATAAATAACAGTATAAAAGAGAAATAGTTTAAACTTAATCAGTTTTTACATCAACTTCAGTATCTTTTGTATCATTTAAATTATTATACTTGTTTACAGCTATGATACATTTTGGCAGTAGAATAACTAATAATATTAAAACCACAACAATTAAAACACTTTTTAGAGTTTCTAGAAATGCATACGAATTCATATAGGCTATACCGTCCATACTATAATATCCTCCTTAGATTTATTATTTTATATCTCAATATTATTTATCATATTATAATTACGGATGTTGCTTTTATAGTAAAAATATGTAATTTTATGGAAAAATCAATTACAATATACCAGGAGAAAGATAATTTTTGCTATATTCTCTCTGGACAAATAATAGCTTGAAAAACTTTGAAAGAGGATATTTTATATCTTCCTAGACTATTGATAAAGTACATCATGTATCAAATCAATAGTTTTTTATTTGCATAGGAAAGAGAGTATGATAAAATAAAAAGGCAAGAAGATGATTTCGTCCTAGTTTGCAAAATTTGAAACTCTTTTTGCTTTTTATATATAAAGGAAAATTGAAAAAAATGGCATAATTAAGATGTAGATTAGAGTGGTAAAATATGGTAATGACAAGACGGAGTATCAAAAAGACAATATCATAATGAGTATAATAGAAGAGTTAGTACCGTAGGAACATAATGTAAGTAAACTAGATTTATACATAGATTGGGATTTTATAAAAAGATCTATACATTGATTTTGGTCGATCGGACATAGATTTAGTGTTACTTTTTAAAATGGTATTTATCGGTTGCTTTCTTCATCCATATATGAAAATTCCTCCTGTATTCTTCAAAATGGAATGATGTTACAGTTAGATAACATTCCATCATTTAAAAAAAAAGATTCAAAAGAAATATCCAAAAATGTGTGTGGAGAGAATAAAAAAAAGAATTAATTACATTTAAGAAGAATTAAATATCCATTTACACGAGGATGTTTTACCAATGGCTTCAACATTAGGATAATTAGGGTCGTACTTACTAAATAAAATAAAGAGTCTTAAAGTATAAGATTATGATAGTTTCATCAGTAGTTTTGAACTGTAAGAGAAGATTAAAATCTATACTTACCTAACACCAGTGATAGTTTTCTTTTGCTTTGTATCAAATACTGCCTTGAATTTATCAATATTCATAATATGTAACCACTCTAGATATAGTATAGTTGTCTAGTCTGATATAGTTAAACCGTTATGCTGATTTGTTAACATTTTTAGACAAAGAAAAAGAACTAAGTATGAACTGAATTTCAAAAGTTGGACAGTTTATAAATAGTTCTTTTTATGATTAATCTGTTGTCCAATAGTTATTACTTCAAAAATTCCAATGAGAAAGAAGTTTATTTCATGAATCTTCTAACGATTTTACATCATTTTTATTATTTTGCTTATTAAATTCTCACATCATTATGATAAAATAATCCTCTATAAAATGCCTTAATCTTCTAAAAAATGGAACATTATGTTAATTTTATTAATAATAAAATATCGTTACAAAAGTATTAGTATTTATCTATCTGGATTTTTGTGATTGAAAAAAAGTAGATATCATTTCCTGATACATATATAATACTATTTGTGAAGGTTTGACTGTATTTTTTTGTATTTTACAGTAAAAAAGTACTAAGAAATAATGCTTAGATTTGAAACGTTTGAAAGAAAAGTTTTAAAAAAATCAAAAGAAGAAATCAATGAAAAGTCAAACGTACATATGAGCCATAAAAATGAAAACCAGTCATTCAATAACTTTGATTTTATTTACGTTTAATTGGTAGTCAAAAGCTGATGTCATAGATGTTAAAACAGAAGTACATCAGGAACCAATGAACTGCCCTGAACAAATGGAACTGGAAGAATTTTTAAAGGAGTTTGAGTAACGTGGTTATATTAAAAGACAAAATGAAGATCAGTACTGAAAAGAACCTCAAAGAATATGAAACGCTTCTACAAGCTTTTAAATGCTCAAACGCTCCAAACAAAGAACAACGAAACAAGGACTGTGAGTACGCAATAAAAAAAGAACAGATACTAAGCAATCTAAAGCATTACAAAAAAGTCCGTAATGTATTTTACGAACTTTTTTGTACCAAATGTTCTTGAACCGCTGAACTATTAGAAGTGAAAAAATATAAGTAGTCGAGAGATTTTTTTAGATTTTCGAAAGTATAAAAAACTATACATACCAACAGTTTCAAACGAAAAAACTATAGCTGTAACCATAGGAATAATGAAAGCATGTGATTTTTTCACATAACGAGAGAGGGTGGTCTAGGCGCAAGAACCCTAGACCACCCTCTCGAAAAACGTCGATACAATAGGCTAAAACAATGAAATCATAGCGTTAAAAAGTCGTGCCACTGTGGTACAACTTTTTACTTATAAATACGTATAAATAATACCCACTTATTATACCTTTTTTTGATTATGCAATTGTTAGAAACTGTTTTTATTAACAAGTTATTATTTTGATAATGCTATATAAATAATATATTTTGACAATGTTATAAATGATAACATTGTTTTATTCTATAATAAATCGACTCTGATACTTTGTAGGTGCACCATATGAAGAGAGATACGTCCATGATCCGCCATATTGTGGTTTTCTGTATACGTCATATTTTTGAACTTTATAATTTCTTGCTACTTTTAATTTTATAGCTTTACCTACTTGAGTTGATGACATGCCTACAAATACTCCACCACTAGAACCTGATACCACACCAGGAGAATATGCTACGTCAACAGATAAATATTTTCCAGCAATACTAATCCCTAAAGACCATGTTCCTGGACTTCTTGAACTATCACTCCAATAGAAACCGCTATTTTCCGAATTAAAAATAGTACCTCCTGCTGGTTGATCATAAGCATTTTTATATGGTGAAAATGAAGATGTTTGAGGGTCACCAACTTTTCTATAATCATAAGCATATGATTCTTTTGTCCGCTCAAAATAAGCTTTCATTTTTGCAATTTCTATTTCTTCAGCTGCTCTAAATTCTTCTTCTGTTGGGGTATATATAATAATATTGCTATTATCAGTACTTTCTAATGCAGAAATATTGGAAACAGGAATACAAACAAAAATCATTAGTAGAGCGATTATAATTTTAATAGATTTCATAACTTTTTCATCTCGCATATAATTTAAATATTTATTATAGCATTATCTTATATAAATATTGTAATATAAACTAGCACATTTTTCTATATAAAGTCAAAAAAATATGATTATAAGGTTATTATTTGATTTATCGTTATATAACGTAGTATAATTTTTTTGTAGGAGGAATAGATATGAAAAATAAATACAAAATAATTGTTATAGTGGTAATAGTATTTCTTCTTTCGTCTTTTTATTTCGGATACTCATTAGGAATAGATGCAGATAAACCTAATGTAATTGATAAAATATCAGGAACATATCAATTATTTAAAGGTAATGAAACATTAACAGTAACAATTGATGATCAAGATAATCTTTATTACCAAAATGGATTTGAAAATGAAAGTATTAAAATAAAAACACAAATAAATAAATTATACGAAAATTTATATTTATTTGAAAATGGGAAGCTAAGTTATAATTTAATCTTATTTAATGATAATTTTTTATTGCTTATAAATATTAATGATCAAACATACGACAAATTAGAAAAAGTTTCGAACACACAAGTTTTTTTATAAAAAAGAAGAGGTATACCCTATAATTTTGTAATTTAAATATATATATTTTCTCATTATTAATAATGTTGATTTATTAAAGTATTAAAAGTCTAATATGGCTGTTTACTGCTTTAAGGATATGAATATGGGGGATATTAGTAGATTTTACTAAACATTACAATTATATTAATTAAATATGAAAACCTTAATTTGTCAGTTAAAAGTAAATAATTAATGTTTAAGTGTGTAGTTCGTTGAATTACGCACTTTTAAATTTTATAATCGTTTTAGAATCAGTTTAATTATTAATGATGTGTTAATAATTAAATTAAAGGCAGTTGAGGTGAGAATGATGAGTGCAGGAAACAGGATATATATGGCTATAGATTTAAAATCTTTTTATGCTTCTGTAGAATGTGTAGAAAGAGAATTAGATCCATTGAATACCAATCTGGTGGTTGCTGATTCATCTAAAACGGAAAAGACGATTTGTTTGGCTGTTTCTCCTTCTCTTAAACAGTATGGTATCGGCGGTAGAGCAAGGCTCTTTGAAGTAGTTCAAAAGGTCAAAGAAATCAATAGAAAAAGAAAAAAAGATAACAGGTATAGGGAGTTTAGAGGAAAATCACATATTGATTCAGAGTTGAAAAATGATATAGGTCTTGAACTGGGATTCATTATTGCTCCTCCAAGGATGGCATTTTATATTGATTACAGTAAAAAAATCTATGAAGTATATTTAAAATATGTCTCAGCTGAAGATATTCATGTTTATTCAATTGATGAGGTTTTTATTGATGCAACGAGCTATCTTAAAACTGTTAATAAATCTCCAAGGGAATTTGCAAAAATGATTATTCAGGATATTTATAAGACAACAGGAATAACAGCCACAACGGGAATAGGAACAAATCTATATCTTGCAAAAGTAGCAATGAATATTGTTGCCAAGCAATGATTATCAATATGATTATGAATATGACTATATACGACATAGGGGAACTAACCTTAGATGCGGCTGAAAAAGAAATACAAGCTGAATGGGAGAAAAAGAAAAATGAATAAATATCTAGTATTTAGATGCGGTAAGTGTATTTGGAAAAATACTAAATCACATGAGTTAATAGGAGTCGAAATGGCTGAGGACATAGATGATGTGTTTGAAGATATTCAGCAAGATATATTAGATGATTTAAAGGGAATGAAAGATTACTCGTACCCAGTATACAGAGTTGAAGCTGATTACATAGATGGTGCTGCCGATACAAGCAAATATGATTATCAGATGCTTGGAGTTGTCAAACCCGAAAGAACCGCTCCGAAAAATCACACCTGCTGGCACGGGATAATTGAAACTGAATTAACTGAATAGTGCAAAAAAATAGGTATAACATTCAAAAAGATTAATTTTCGATGTTATACCTATTTTTAATTGTTTTAAGATAATGTTCCACTTGGACTGCAAGTAAGTTTTACTGTTTCGTTTATAGTTTGTAAAACCATTCCAAGACCGTTATAACTTTTTGCGGTTGCGTATCCATAAGCGCTTGCACCAGATTTTGATGATCTAATATTACTCAATTTCCAATTTATAGCTGGACATTGAGTGTCAACTGATGCAGCAGTACATTTTGCGGTTGAGCCATCATAAGTAAATGTTCCACTGGTTTTGACAGACCATAAGATTACATCATATGTGTTTTTGTAGTATGTTGTTTTATTACCCTTTTTAGTGTTACTTCTTGTAAGCGTTGATATTTCTTCGATTGTCACTTCGATATAACTACCGTCCTCAAATCTTTCGACTATCTGTGTATTGCTTTCTTCATTTAATGCAAATACAGGTGTAGTGCCTAATAGTGTTAAAACAGTTAAAAAACTTGCAAATATTTTTTCATTTTCTTTACTCCTCCTCAATAATAGTTACTTTTTTTATAGTATTAGAATCATCATATGCATTGTATATCAATTGATTATAAATAAGAAGTGTAGCACATAGTGCTATTAGAATACAAAATAGGGTAATGAATATTTTCTTCACAATGGACTTAATAGAAGTTCGCTTTAAGATATATTCATTGTCACAATTTTCTATATAAGAAATCATAACATTTTTTGGTTCACCATATTTTAAGCATATTTCTTTATAAGTAACGTTTTCGTCAATATCATTCAAATTATCTTCTAAGCGCTTAAAAAATAATTTTTCATTTTTACTTATATATGGAAATGTACGTCTACATTCCTTTAGATATTGTTTGACAACATTATTCATTTCCTGCCTCCATGATTTTAATAATACTAGTGTTTATATCCATGTAATCAATGTAAAGTTGGTTAAGATATTCTTTTCCTTTTGGTTCAAGCTTATAATAAACTCTTGTTTTTCTTTTACCAACAAGCCTTTTTTCATCGATAATATAACCTTTGTCTAAAAGCCGATAGAGGATGGGGTACATGACTCCTTCAGCTAACTTTATTTTATCATCAGATAACTCCTGAAGCTGCTGGACTATTTTATAACCATAATATTCGCCATTTCCGATTTCTATGATTTTTAACAGCAACATTTCCATCCTAAAAAAATTGTTTGAAGATCTGCTCATTAATCCATCTCCTATCTTTAATATAATTAAATCACAATATAATCGATAATTCAATACATATAAAATATATGTAGCTATTGACATATGTAAATAAAGTGCTATCATATAGTTAAGGAAACGTTTTCAACAAATATGAAAGGAAGATATGTTATAAAAAAGAGTAGAAAATTTATTGTATCTTTAATTATTGCTGTATTTTTAGTGGGAATATTTCCAACTAATATTTCTACTGTAACTGCAATGGAAAAAGAAATAAGCCTAGATGCAGATTGTAATATTTATAGTGAATCTCCTTACAATTTATTAGAAAATATTGTTGATTTAAAATCAGGAGGAGTATTAAATGTTAATGGAACTAGCAATCCGTTGTTTTGGGAATTTGATAATATGAGTACTGCATTTGATATTATTATTAGCAAATTTGATGATGAATTAAATGAAATCTCATCAGTTGGAAATTTAGACACATTAAGCTTAAACAATTGGAAAGAATATTTTAATGTATTTAAAGAAATGTATTTTGATAATATTGCTAGTGGAGATATAGAAGATATAAATATCTTAAATCAATTTTTCACAGTATGTGAAAATCATGAAATAAATAGTCAAGCTAGGATTTTATGTAATCAGGAAAATGTCGATATTTTTGAATTAATCAATTACTTACCGTACACAAGTCCTATAATTGATACTATTAATCAGTTGCCTATGACACGAGCTGCTTCATTTAACTTTAATAAAAGCACAGCAGTAAGTTACGCAAAAAAATATGCTGTTAATCCTAATCCAAGCTATACAACATATAGTACCGATTGTACTAATTTTGCATCGCAGATTCTAAGGTGAGGTGGTGCACCAACAAATACTACATGGAAACCATATACAGCCTCTTGGTCAGCTGCGCATAATTTTGAAACATACTGGTATTCTAGAAGTAATAGTCAATATGCATCAGGAAACTTTAATACATTCTCAGGTAATTTGCAGGCGGGTGATTTTATAATAGCAGATTGGGAGAAGGATGGACGATATAATCATGTTGCTTTTGTAGTTGCATCTGGGAGTAAAACATCTAGTGGATATTATGATGTAACAATAGCACAACATACAAGTAACTATTGTGCTAAAGTAAGTTCTTCAGTAAATGGATGGGAAAATACCTCTGGAACATACGTAAGGATTAGATTCTAATGAAAGAAAAAATAAAGAAATTGTTGAGAAGTAAAGTATTTAATATTTTGATTGTTATAATTATATTTTTTGTCGGGCTGAAATTGTACACTAATTATATAAGCAATCTATTTGATAATTCAACACCACAAAAAGCAATAGCAGAATATGTTTATAATATAAATTCAACATATAAGGTATTCTTTATGAAAATAGAAGAAGTTCATAGTGAAGAAATTGAAAAGAATGATGAATGCAATTATTACATGATAACGCAAAGTATTATTGGAAAGCCTAATAATATGGGAGGAACATTTAAAGTCAAAAAAATAGATAATTTCTATTATGTGACTTCATATGATAATATGCCTCGATGATATAAGATTCCACCTATTGATTTGAAGGATATTGTAGTGTTGGGAATGAAAAAGCTAATTATACTGCTGTGCTAATCGGTACTGTTATTGTAAGTTTATAACACTGTCTTATCGCCGAGCATATCATATTTTACGTGGGGTAAAGAGAAGCTATAATTGGTATAATCAATCATATGCTCGGCTTTAATAAAGCAAAAAAATGGGGTTAAGACATTAATTTGTCCTAACCCCTTTATGTATATAATTTTTTATATGCTTGCTTTAAATTTTCAGTCTCTATATCAATCAAGCCATTTTTTAATTCATATTTATCAATAATATCATGATAATCTTGAATAGTATCGAATATATGACTAAATGCATCTTTCGATGGTTTACTATCATTTTGTACACGATCAGCAAAATCCAACATTTGAAACCTCAAGTTTTTCATTTCTTTCTTTTCTGAATCAGTTATATGTTTGTTTAAATTTTCATTAACATTATCTAGTTCCTTTTTTATGTCAGCATTCATTCTGTTTCCAACCCAACGAAGTGAATAAATTTTAATTGGAGAAACTTCTACCACAACACCAAATAAAGCCAACCATGTAGTAATTTCTTTCCAGTTTGATTTAATAAAATCTAATAACATTTATTATTTCCTCTCTATGTTGCAAAGCACAAAAGGGGAGAGACTGTTATTCTCTAAAATTAACTTTTGTTATTTTGCTTTGTTTGATAAGGAACTCATTTTTAAATTGGTGGTTGCAGTGACCGTCATTAATTGTGCTATAATCTCTACCTTCAACAATCAATTCAGAATCCTTATCATAGTCTTCCATTTTTTCTAGAGCATCGTGTTGAATATCTTTTGCTCCTAATACCCGAACTTCTGGTACTATTCCAACTTCAGCTTCAGCCGTGATTTTGGGGATAAAATCGCCATTATTTAGCTTATTGGTAACTGTAGCTGTTAATGAATTAAGATTGTTAAGTGCTACATTAGTATCACTCTGTCTTTTAGTGTTAAAGCAGACGAAGACGGAGTGCGGATTGCCTGTTTAGATGAAATGAGATATCGGAAATACTTATGGCATCATCAGCCGATTACAGATTTCTGGAGAGTTGGCAAAGGATATGCAAAAAAGCTTAATGAAGCAGGATTGTATACCATGGGTGATATTGCCAAATGTTCTGTAGGCAGTGAAGAGAAGTATTACAATGAAGATCTTCTTTATGATATGTTCGGAGTCAATGCTGAACTGCTGATTGATCATGCATGGGGATACGAACCTTGTACAATGAAACACATCAAGGCATATAAACCTGAAAGCAGCAGTCTGGGAAGCGGACAGGTTTTAAGCAGACCGTATACTTTTGATGAAGGAAGAATAGTCCTTAAAGAAATGATTGACTCGTTGTGTCTCGATCTTGTGGCAAAAAATCTAGTAACAGATCAGATTACAGTAAGTGTTGGCTATGATAAAGAAAACATCAAAACTGACTATACTGGCGAAATAAAGGATGACAGATATGGACGAAAGATTCCAAAACATGCTCATGGAACTGTCAATATAGGCAGATATGCATCATCAGCAAAGCTGATTACACAAAAAGTTTTAAACTGGTATGACAGCAGTGTTAATAAAAAATTAACAATAAGACGTTTTGCATTGTCTGCTAATCATATTACTGATGAAAGCAGTATTAAAACAAAATCGACAATACAGCAAATGGATCTGTTTACTGATCACGAGCAGTTAAAAAAAGAAGAAGTAAAGCTTGAAAAAGATTTAGAAAAGGAAAAAAGACTTCAGGAGGCAACTTTGAAACTGAAGCAGAAATATGGGAAAAATGCTGTATTAAAAGGTATGAATTTAGTAGTTGGAGCAACTGGCAAAGACAGAAATAATACTATCGGAGGACATAAGGCATGAGTGCTATTATTCATTTAAAGCATTATATTTCAAAAAAGCATCTACCTACGTCTTTAGAGAAAAATGTTCAGTACAGTTTCCTTGTATATGAAAGTTAAAACGTAAAGAACTATTAAAATATGTGTGGTAATATTGAGTGGTGCTTTTAATTCCCTACTTGCCACATATCCAACAAAATATTTAGGAATATCTATTGTGGAATGTGTTATTTCCAATACAATACTATTCGCTAAAATTGACATATCTTCGTCAATAATATGATATTTTAAAGAAATATCTGGTATGTTAAAATGTTATAAAATAATAGAAATATTTTTATACTCTGTTGGTGTCATTCCGTATGCTTTCTTGAAATTACGAGAAAATATTTCATGGTATCATCATAGAAAACGAGGAATACAGTATAACTGAAAACGCTAATGTTGTGTTGACGAATGAAAATATCAAGAAAATGCTGAAAAAAATATCAGTCAAATAAATAAAGCAATATAAGCATAACGGTTGACTTATTCCAAACCAACAAAAAAAGTGAGTAGCGTATTAGATATTTTTCTCATTAAATTTAGAGTTATTGGGAGTGAATAGATTTCTAGGTTTAGTGATCGTGTTTTAACGGTAAGACGGAAACCGTTAATACTATTAGAATTTCCAATATCAATATGTATACAATAGTATTCTATGCTATACTAAAAATGTGAGGAAGGTTAAAACAATGAAAGAAAAGATTTTAAAGAATTGTAAAAAATACTGGTATGTTATAGCATTTATCATTGTAGGCTTTATCGTTTTAAATAAAGAGCCAGATTATCTTGTATTGAAAAAAAATACTTTTAAAGTTGAACTTGGTACACCATTCAATATAAAACCTGAAACGTATTTAAATACAGAAAAATTAGATACCGATGTAAAAAAGGATGTATTGGAAAACGCAAAGGTAACTGTTGATAAAGATTTGAATAATATTGAAAATTTTTGTTTAGATGTTGGAAAATATAAAGTTACCGTTTCATATAAAAACGAAAAAGAAACTTTTACTTATAAAGTTGAAGATACTACCGCCCCAGTAATTACAGGTGCAGAAAGTATTGATATAGTACAAAGTACTGATTTAAGTACTTATGATTTTAAAGTTCTTTATACAATTGATGATTTATCTCAAACAGATGTTAAGTATGATACTAGTGCAATTGATGTAAATACAATTGGTGCTTATACTTTAAAAATTATTTCAGAAGACAATTATGGAAATAAATGTGATAAAGAAGTAGCTATAAATGTTGTTGCTCCATTGAGTGCTGATGAAGTAATTGTTGAGGAAACAGTATCAAACGCTGATGGTACAACAACTACAAAGATTGTAACTAGAAAGAAAACCGAAGCACAGAGTGGTGATTTTCGCATAGTTACTTCGGGTGATACATCAAAATCAAGTAATAATAGTTCTTATTCATCTTCTAGTAGTTCATCTAACAGTATTTCAACTATTAAACCAAGTGGTAGTACATAACCAAATAGTTCATCTAATAATAATTCTAGTGCTGCTAAGCCTAATAATGGTAATTTAATAATTGATTAAAATAAATTAAGCAATTTTTTACAGTTGCTTTTTTTGTTGAATAAAAATGTAATTCAAAATATTTAGCTTTATTTGATAGATCAGTAAAGTATCCCAATTACAGGAATGGAAAAGAAAAATGGTATTTGAAATTTGGGTATTGGAGAGTATTAGATGGTGCAAATTCTTGGAACTATAGACTTTTTTATTGATTAGAACATTCAAAATAGTAAGTGGATTTGACGCTTTGGTGCCCGAATTTTCCATAGTGAAATAAAACGATATGGACAAATATAAAGAAATGATAGAGAAATTCGTATTGAGTGCTATAATTTTAGCAAACAAATTTGAAGTTGTGGTGGGATGGGCAGTATGGGCGGATTTCAACCAACTATTGGTAAATGGTATGATTATAAAAACTACGATATAGATGAGCCACAGTGGAGACGTCTTTTGAATACTGCTGAAAAGCTTGAAAATGAATTTGGAGACTTGTTTGTATATGAAAGAGACGGGTCGATTGGCTACGGTCTTGAGATTATTTCCAGTCCAATGACAAAAGGATATTATGAAAAAATATCAATAAGTTTAAAAACCTGTTAAATATTTTTAATGAGTTTCACTATGTTTCTACAAAAGGAAATAAATGTGGTTCACACATTTATTTCAATAGAAAAACACTAGGTTTTAATTCTAAAGAATACAGTTCTCTATTAAGTAATCTTAATAATAATATAAGAAAAGCAGAAGAAGTAGACCACAAAAGAGCAAATAAAACCATTGAAAATGTGGTTGCTGTTATGGAATTATATCGAGAAGAATTAATCAAAATCAGTGGACGAAATAAAAGCAGTTTACGCTGGTGTCAGTTTGAAACATCAAATGGATATGATATAGAAGTTATAAAAAAGTTGCAAAAGATAAAATTAAAAGCGATAGAAATCGTCACAATAGATACAAGGTTGTTAATACTACAAATGAAAAAACTGTTGAGATTAGATTATGTCGAGGAACGCTGTTATGGGAATCTTTTAATGCACGTATCAATCTAATGTATAATATTGTAAATGTATCTAGAAACTATCAAGGCTTGATTAATTTGGAAAAATTAATTGTATATAAAAATAATGATAAAACAATACAAATGATGAAAAATTATATTGAGAATAATGATATAGAAAATAGAAAAGTTGATATAAAGGAAGTGAAAAAAACTATCATTAATGCCTAATAATAGTTTAAGACCATCAAGTTTTATGTTTGGCAAATAAATATAGATAGACGCTAATTAAAACAATTAATTCATTTTATTGTTTTGATTTTTTAAATGAAATAGGTTCTAGATGTCTGGGAACATTGCTTACTCACCCGAAGAAAATAAGGAATGCATTCCTTAATTAAAGAAGAAAGAGGCAATGAATATGTGTATAATTATTGTAAAAAATAGTAGAATGGACTTACCGGATAAAGAGATTTTAAAAAGATGTTGGAATAAAAATCCTCATGGTGCAGGGTTCATGTACAATTATAATGATGTAGTTATTATTAAAAAAGGTTTTATGTTTTTGATGATTTTTATGAAAATTTGCAAATAAATGATAAGCTCTATAAATTGAAAAATCAAAGTGTTGTATTTCATTTTAGAATATCAACAAGTGGTAAAATTGATGAGGGAAATTGTCATCCATACCCGCTGACTGATGACAGTATATACCTTAGAAAAACAAATTTACGCTGTTCTATTGGAATTGCACACAATGGGATAATTCAAAAATATAACCGTAAAGATAGTGTGTTAAATGATACATAACTGTTTATAAAAAACATAATTTATGATTTGGTTACAAATTAAAAAGAAAATTGATGAAGAGAAAGTTACAGTTTCTAAATGCGAAGAGCAGCTGAAGAAATCAAAAATCAGCCTATCTAACTTTGAAAAGGATAAAAAGGCACTGCTGAGACTAAAGAAAAAAGTAGATGATTTTAATAGAAAAATCAGCGAAAGTCTATCGGAATTTGACTGAATTTAATGTCTTTGAACATTTCAAAAAACACCCTCGACTTCTGATTATCATGCAACATATGAATTTTTTGTTATTTTGTTATAATGTTTTTATTAATCATATTATTGTGCTAAAATTGATAATAACTTGATACAATACAAACAAAAAAGAGTGTCTATTGACCATAGATCACTCTAAGAGACCATCTAATTCTAAAAAGCAGTTAGAATCGATGAACAATATATATATACTATATATTGATTGATTTATATATGTTTTAAAAAATATAAGTTAAATAATAACTTGTATTTAGTATATCATATTAAAAAATCAATTCAACTATAATAGCATCGTTTTTAAACTTCGCTTTAGCTAGATTAAATGGTTATATAGAAACATTTTTTGGAATAACCTTTTAACTAACTGTTGTTCGAAGTGAAAAAAATGGTGCCGGAGCTAAGAATCGAACTTAAATTTCATGATTACCATTCATGCGTTCTGCCATTGAACTACACCGGCATTGGTGCAGACAGCGAGATTTGAACTCGCACGAGCTATTGCTCACTACCCCCTCAAGATAGCGCGTATACCAGTTTCGCCATGTCTGCAAGTATTAATAGTTTATCAAATTATTGCAGAAAAATAAAGCCTAGAACGTAAAGTTCTAGACTTTTTTCTTTAATCTGCCTTAATCAAGTTGTATAAAGCATGACAATAAATTTCTGTTGCTTTCAATAACGAATCGATTTTGATATTTTCATTATTACCATGAATTAAATTATCTTCACCCAAAAATTCAGCTCCAAAAGCAACACAGTTTGGCATTGACTTAGCATAAGTCCCGCCACCAATTGCTTGAGGTTTGTTAACTGTATCTCCAGTTACACTAACATAAGCTTCATGCAAATTAGTAATTAACTTAGAATTAGGATCGATATATAGAGCCTTGCCCAAATCATGAGTTTCTCTGAATTCATAGTTTGCACAAGCATGTTTAAATTTTGTAACCATTGCATCAAAATCCATGTCATGAGGGCAACGTAAGTCGAGAACGATTTTAACTTCTTCTTTATAATAAGATATAACTCCTAAATTAAGAGTAAGAGGACCCATTAAACCGGTATGGTCAATTCCTAATTTTTTACCATGACAATCATCTAAATATTCAAGAACAAAATCAACAACTTTGTTATCAACGACAGTTGCTAAATATTTGCATAAATATACAACAGCATTAATGCCCTCTTCAGGAGTACTTGCGTGTGCTGATTTCCCTTTAAGAATTAATTTAGTATGATTTCCTTCCTCTTCAATATCCCCAGTTAAATTATTAGTATTTAGGAATTTCTTATAAGATTCAGTATATTGTTTGTAATTCCCTTCAATTACTGCTTCGCAAGTTTCTGGAACAATATTTGGACGACTTCCTGCACATAAATAGATTAATCCACCTTTTTCAACATGTCCTGTGATTTCAAAACCACAACCTGCTTTTTCACCATAAACAACAGGAAAAGCAGCATCAGGAGTAAATCCCATTTTAGGATAAGGCATCTTTGTGAAATAATATTTTACACAATTACTACCTAATTCTTCATTGCATCCAAAGATAACCCTAGTTTTCATTTTTGTAGGAATATTTAAAGAATTAATGATCTTTGCAGCATAATAACCAGCCATTAATGGTCCTTTATCATCTGCGACTCCACGTCCGTAAAGCTTTCCTTCTTTAGTAATAACTTCAAATGGATCACTATCCCATCCAACCTTGTTTACAGGAACTACATCAAGATGGCCCAAAATTCCAAAAGTTTCATCACCAGTTCCAATATCAATATGTCCAGCATGTCCATCAACATCCTGCACTTCAAAGCCATCACGTCGACCAATTTCTAACATTGCATCTAAAGCTCGGCGATTGGCTGCGCCATAGGGAGCAAACTCAGCAACGGTACTATCATCTTGAGTTGAAGGGATGGCACATAACATTTTTATATCATCAATCATTTGATCTTTTATTTTTAAAACTTCCGCTTTAAAATCAATCATATTATCACCTCGTCATCAATTATAACACTATTAGTTATAATATTTAAACAATTTTAGTAATAATAGTGTTATGATATATATAATAATCGGAGGTATGACATGAATAATGTAAGATTTCACATAACAGTCAAAGGAATTGTCGTATTAAATAACCAGATTCTTTTAATGAAACGAATTCGACCATCAAGTGATGGTCTTGGTTATTGGGAGTTACCAGGTGGTGGGTTGGAATATGGTGAAACACCTAATCAAGCATTAATCAGAGAATTACAAGAGGAAACCGGATTAGATATTATCATAATCAAACCAGCTTATACTTTCACTAAAATTAGAAAAGATTATCAAACCGTAGGAATCGGATATTTGTGTATTCCCAAGAATGATCATGTCCGTTTATCGCATGAGCATAGTGATTATCGCTTTGTGAGTATACAAGAGGCAAAAGAACTGTTAAATCCAGAAATTTATAATGATATAATTTTTACAATTGAAGAATATTATCAGAACGTTCATGATATCCAGTGATAATATTTTAAATTTGATTATAGTCATCCAAAATAACGGTCTTGAAATTCAAGACTTTTTCTTTTATCAGTTGATATTTTATTTATTTGAAGTAAAATAAGGTAGTTGAAAACAAATAGAATTAAGGAGTTATTATGAACGAAGAAATTATTGCAATAGCATCAAAAGAATTAGAAATAACTAAAAAACAAATCAATGCTGTTTTATCATTATTAGAACAGGGAAATACTGTGCCTTTTATTGCTCGTTATCGTAAAGAAGCAACAGGAGGGTTAGATGAAGATCAAATCAGAAATATTGATAAATATTATCAATATCAAGTTAGTTTATTAAAACGAAAAGAAGATGTAATTCGTTTAATTGAAGAAAAAGGGATGTTAACAGATCAACTAAGGGCTGATATTTTAAAAGCAACAAAGTTAAATGAAGTAGAAGACCTTTATCGTCCTTATAAAGAAAAAAGAAAAACAAAGGCTACTGAGGCTAAAGCTAAAGGTTTAGAACCATTAAGTAAATGGATTTTATCACTGCCAAGGGGAGAACTTAAAGAAGAAGCAAAAAAATATTTAAATGATAAAGTTGAGACTGTAGAAGAAGCAATTCAGGGAGCTTTAGATATTATTGCAGAAGTAATTAGTGATGATATTAAATATCGTAAATTTGTTAAAGATATAATATATAAATCTGGTACGATTGAAACAAAAGTAAAAAAGAAGAATCCTGATGAAAATAAAGTATATGAAATGTACTATGATTATCACGAACGAGTTAATCGAATTGTATCACACCGTATTTTAGCGATTAATCGTGCCGAAAATGAAAAAGTTATTACTGTTAATATTGTTTTAGATAAAGAATTTTTAATTCAATATATTAATCGTGGAGTGACTAGAAATCGTAATAGCAGTGTTAATGAATATTTATTGAAAGCTGTAGAAGACAGTTTAAATCGTTTATTATTGCCATCGATTGAACGCGAAGTGCGTAATGAATTAACTGAAAAAGCCAGCGAGCAGGCCTTAAAAGTATTTTCAATCAATTTAGAAAAGTTATTAATGCAGGCACCTTTAAAAGATAAAATGGTTTTGGGTCTGGATCCTGCTTATCGGACAGGATGTAAATTAGCTGTTGTTGATCAGACCGGAAAAGTATTGAAGATTGATAAAGTATTTATTACTATTCCAAAAGATAATTATGATAAAGAAAAAAGAATTTTATTAAATTTGATCAAAAAATATAAAATTGAAATTATTGCGATTGGTAACGGTACTGCAAGTCGTGAAAGTGAAGCTTTTATTTCTCAATTAATCAAAGATAATAATTTAGATGTTGATTATGCAATTATTTCTGAAGCTGGAGCATCAGTATATTCAGCAAGTAAATTAGCTAAAGAGGAGTTTCCAGATTATCAGGTAGAAGAAAGATCAGCGGTTTCAATTGCACGACGTCTTCAAGATCCATTAGCAGAATTAGTAAAGATTGAGCCAAAAGCAATTAGTGTCGGACAATATCAACATGATATTGCTCAAAAACAATTAGAAGAACAATTAGATTTTGTTGTTGAAAAAGCGGTAAATAATGTTGGAGTTGATATCAATACTGCTTCAGTATCATTATTACAATATGTTGCTGGGTTAAATAGCGGAGTGGCCAAAAATATTATTAAATATCGTGATGAAAATGGTAAATTTACAAATCGTAAAGAAATTATGAATGTTAGTAAATTAGGTGCAAAAACATATCAGCAGGCAATCGGATTTTTGCGAATTCCTGGAGCTAATGATCCATTTGATGCAACAGCAATTCATCCGGAAAACTATCAACAAGCAAAAAAATTACTTAAATTAATAGATGCTGATGCTAGTTTATTAGGAACAAATGAAATTGCTGATAAATTATCAAATATTAACAAAGAGGAAGTAATGAATGAACTAAATATCGACAATTATACGTTAGATGATATTATTGATAGTTTTATAAAGCCAAATCGCTCACCCCGTGATGCATATGCAACACCATTATTAAAGAAAGATATTTTAAAAATTGAAGATTTAAAACCCGGTATGCAACTAGAAGGAACAGTTAGGAATGTTGTTGATTTTGGAGCTTTTGTCGATATTGGGTTAAAAAATGATGGATTAGTCCATATTTCGAAGATTTCTCATGAAAGAATTAAGCATCCTTTGGATAAACTAAGTATAGGTGATATTGTTGAAGTCTATGTCATTGATGTAGATGTCAACAAACATCGTGTTGGATTAAGTATGATTAAATAAAGGATGAGTTGATGAAAAAGTTTCTAGTTGGAATAGTTATTATAATAATTGCCAGTATTGGCTTTAATTTAAAACCTGATAAAAGAGATCAAGCTGTTGTGGTTCAAGAAGAGCCTGTAGTTAAAAAAGAAGAAGTTATTACTTATAAAGAACTATTAGAATATCTTGATATTTTTAAAACAGGAGATATTATTAATATTGAAAATACTAATTATTTAAGTTCATATGCTATTCCAGGAAGATGGAAACATACTATTTTCTATCTAGGAACATATCAGCAGTTTAGTCAGGTTTTTACACCTGAAGATAAATATTATGAGGAAATTAATAAACATTATAAGAATCAAGATGAGGTTTTAGTACTCGACAGTAATTCTACGGGTGTTAAAATACGGACATTTGATCAAATGGCTAATCTTAAAGAAGAATCGTATTTAAAAGCACTTTCCGGCTATCGTTTTAATGAGGATGATAATTTTATTAAGACATATTTAAGTCGGGCGTTAGATTATTTGGGAACACCGTATGATTACAGCATGACAACTTATGATGATAAAGCTTTATATTGTAGTGAATTAGTTTATTATGCACTACTAGCTAATAATATAGAAGTGACTAAAACGAGCAGTATTGTCGAACATGTTGTAATTACCCCAACAGATTTAAGTGATTTTTTAGAAACATTAGAAGATATTGACCATGTATATTTGCTTGAAAAAGAAGATAATTGGATAAATGATGCGATAAATGACTAGTTTTTGCTTTATTTTACTTGTATTCCTACTTTAATACTAGTATTATATAAACGAGGTGAACATCATGAAAATTTCAACCAAAGGGCGTTATGCAATTAGAGTTATCCTTGATATTGCGATGCACGATGATGGTAAATATATTCCACTGAAAGATATTGCTAAAAGACAAGATCTGACGGTTAAGTATTTAGAACAAATAATTTCATTACTAAATAAAGCGGGCTATTTACAAAGTCTTCGTGGTAATGCTGGAGGTTATCGCTTATCAAAAAAACCTGAAGAATGTGTAATTGGTGATATTCTAAGAATTACAGAAGGTGATTTAGCTCCAATTCCCTGCTTGAAAGATGAAATTAATAATTGCAGTCGTGCCAATGAATGTATTACATTACCGTTTTGGCAAGGATTAGATAAAGTGATTAAAGACTATGTTGAAAGTGTAACTATTCAAGATTTAATCGATCATGCAAATATGCAAGTGAATAATTATTCAATATAAAAGCCGTAAGGCTTTTTTATTATATAACTATTGACATAAATTTGCTCTCAAGGTATAATCATATTAATCCGATAGGAAAAGAGGGAACTATAATGAATGAGCTAATTTTTTATAAAAATAGAGGCTGTTGTTAATAATAGATTTGATTAGATAAAGAAAATGGAGGAAATAGTAATGACTTATAATAATCATATTAGTGAATTAGTAGGAAATACCCCAATTTTAAAATTAAACAATTATGTTACAAAAAATCAATTAAAAGCAAATATTTTTGCTAAACTAGAATATTTTAATCCCGCAGGAAGTGTTAAGGATCGAATTGCTAAAGCCATGTTATTTAAAGCTAAAGAAGATGGAATTTTAAAACCGGATTCTGTAATCATTGAACCAACGAGCGGTAATACTGGAATTGGATTAGCTTCTCTAGGAACATCCTTAGGACACCAAGTAATTTTAACTATGCCAGAGACAATGTCGATTGAACGGCGAAATTTATTAAAAGCCTATGGAGCTAAAGTAGTTTTAACTCCAGGAGGACTAGGCATGAAGGGAGCAATTGCCAAAGCAGAAGAATTGGCCAAAGAATACAAAAATGCGTTTATTCCTAGTCAATTTGAAAATCAAGCAAATCCAAATGCACATTATCTAACAACAGGTCCTGAAATCTACCAGCAGCTAGAAGGTAAGATAGATATCTTTGTCGCTGGTGTTGGAACTGGAGGAACAATTAGTGGAATTGGAAAATATTTAAAAGAAAAAAATCCTAGTATTAAGGTTGTAGCAATTGAACCTGCTGCCTCACCAGTTTTATCTAAAGGAACTCCAGGACCACATGCAATTCAAGGGATTGGTGCAGGTTTTGTTCCTAATACCTTAAATACTGATATTTATGATGAAATTATTACAATTGAAAATGAAGCAGCCTTTGCTACTAGCCGTGCAATTGCTAGAGAAGAAGGAGTGTTAGTAGGTATTTCTTCTGGTGCAGCACTTTATGGAGCAACAGTATTAGCGAAAAGAATTGAAAATGCTGGCAAAAACATTGTTGTGTTGTTACCAGATACTGGTGAACGCTATTTATCAACTGCATTAGTTGAACAAGATTAATAATATGGATACTGTCTTTAGGGACAGTATCTTTTTCTAACTACAAAAATAATTTTTAATTATAATTATATTTTAAAAGTCTATCATAAAAATGTGAGTGTTTGTTATGCAACTAGGATAAACAACTAATAATTTAAAGTTTAATAATGAGATTCACTATTTAAAAATATAAATAGACGGGAAGAAGAGCAGAGAAAGATGATTAGTTGTAATGAGGTGATTGTAGTCAATATCAATATTAGCCAAAAAGATTGTCCAAAATATCTTTAAATTATGGACAATGTTTTTTTTGTTATAGTATACAAAAAAGTACTTGGAATATTTGTAATTGATATCTTAATAAACAGAAATTATATCATTGAGGTGATATGATAAGTTGTCTTGTATGGACGAGCTTAAACAAAAAAGTTCAGTTAAAATCCTGTTGATTTGAAAAAGTAATTAGTACAGTTAAAAAGAATAAATCAAAATTAAAGTTATAGAGGATAATGTATTGGTTATTATAATAATAAGATATTATTCTACATTCTCACTGGACATTTAGGAAAATAAAAAACATAGTCTGAAGAGCATTGTGTAAAATACTTTTAATGCTACTCAATTGCTATGCTTTTTATTCAAATAATGTTGTTGATAAGTAACGTTCTCCAGTATCTGGCAGTAGAACAACGATGTTTTTATTTTTATCTGTTATTTTAGTTGCTCCATGCAGGGCAGCTCCAGCAGTTATTCCAACTAGTAGGCCTTCTTTTTTTGCTAATATTCGTGCAGCCTCATAAGCATCATCCGTAGAAACTGTTATCACTTCGTCGACTAGATCCAAATCGAGAATTTTAGGAATAAAATTTGCTCCAATTCCTTGCAAATCATGCGATCCAGCTTTTCCTTTAGTGATTAATGGAGAATCTTTTGGTTCGATTCCAATAATTTTAATATCAGGATATTTCTTTTTTAATATCCGAGCAATTCCTGTAATTGTCCCTCCAGTACCAATTCCGGCAACAAAATAGTCAATATTATCATCAAAATCATCAATAATTTCTAATGCCGTTGTTTCTTCATGGGCTAAGGGATTACTTGGATTAACAAATTGACCTGGAATATAGCTATTTTCAATCTTATTAGCAAGTTCGTTAGCTTTATCGACTGATCCTTGCATTCCTTTTTCTCCAGCCGTTAATACGATTTTAGCTCCGTAAGCTTTTAATAATTTTTGACGTTCTAATGACATAGTTTCAGGCATCGTCAAAATTAATTCATTACCATAGATAGCACACGCAATTGCTAGACCAATGCCAGTATTACCACTAGTAGGTTCAATAATCGTAGTTTTTTTATTGATTAGTTGATCCTCATAAGCCTGTTCAATTAATTTAAGACCAACACGATCTTTAACACTGCCACCAGGATTAAAGAATTCTACTTTGGCAAATATTTTGTTGTTTACTTCACATGCTTTTTTAAAGCGGTCAATTTGAATTAATGGAGTTTTTCCAATTGTATCCAAAACACTTTTTTTAATAGTCATATTAAATTCACATCCTTTTTCTTTTTATATCACATATTGAAGTGTAAGTGATATAAAAATTATAATTTTATTTAGTTGTCTTTATTAAAATAGTAATTTATAATACTTTTAAAGGGGACTGTTTATGAAGGATTATAAATATTTAGAAGTTTATCAAACTATTGTTGATGATATTGAAAATGGTTATTTAAAATATAATGATAAAATACCATCAATTCGTAAAATGGCAAAACAATTAGATGTAAGCAGAACTACGGTTGAAAGTGCATATTTACAATTATTAGTCGAGGGTTATATTTACGCAAAAGAAAAAGTAGGATATTATGTGGATGTGCAATTTAGTAATCAAATTAAAAATAAAAAGAATCCAAAAGTAATTACAAAAATTGATAGTCACCATTATCGATATGATTTTAGTGGACGTCTTGTTGATGTGGAAAGCTTTAATTTAGATACTTGGAAAAAGTATATTAAAAAAGCATTAAATCAAAGTGAAGATTTAATGAGTTATGGAGAACCATTAGGGGAAATGCCTTTAAGAGTAGCTTTGCAGGAATATAGCCATGAATACCGTGGAGTTCGGCATCCTGTAAATAATTATATTATTGGTGCGGGATTTCAAATTCTTCTTTATCATGTTTGTAGTCTTTTTGGTAAAGATAATATAGTCGGAATTGAGGAAGGAGGATTCAAACAGGCAGAGGCCGTTTTTCATGATTGTCATATGCAGGTAGTTAAGTTACCGGTTGATGAAGAAGGCATTACTTTAGAGGGATTAAGACAAGCTAATTTAAAATTATTATATTTAAATAGTTCTTCTGGTGGATATCATGGTCATCCTATCAAACAACAGCGTCGTTTAGAAATCATTGAATATGCGAGAGCTAATCAAGTCTATATTATTGAAGATGATCATAATGGAGAATTGAAATTTAACACTAAACCAATTGATGCAATGTCAAAACTAGACAATGACCACATTATTTACATTGGTTCATTTTCAAAATTATTACTACCTTCAATAAGAATTAGTTATATGGCATTACCAAACCAATTAGTTCAGTTATTTTATGAAAAGTCTCGAGATTATCATCAGACTGCATCAAAATTAGAACAGCTGGCTTTAGCTATGTATGTTGAAGATGGACAGTTAGCACGACATTTAAAGCGATTAAGAAAACATTACCGCAATAAAAGTACTCATTTGTTACAAAAGCTTCGAACTACTTTTCCTCAACATAAATTCGAATTATATGAAACCTCATTAAAAATCACAATGGCAATTAAGGCTGATTTGGTTGATCAATATATTGCTTTAGCAAAACAAAATGATATTTTAGTTAATAAAAATAGTAATAATCAGATTACTTTATCTTTTTCAGGAATCTTAGATCAAGATATTGATGAAGCAGTTGATAGATTAAAAGAAATTTGGATAAATTAAAAACAGTGCATTGCACTGTTTATTTATTAAGATGTTTACAGCTGTAATAAGCAGGAATACCGTTTAAATAATTAATATGTACTTCACCTTGAATTAACGGATACAAGTAATCATATAATTCTTGGGTAATATCATTTCCAGCTTCATTAATCCAGGCAGTTGGAATTTTTTGTTCTAAGTTAGCTACTTTTCTTACATCAGTTGAAATATAATCAATTTCATAAGGGGTATTTGAAATTCGTTTAAATCCCATTACTTGGCCGGATTTTCCAGTTAACGCAGTTTCTATTGCTTTTTGTCCAACTACAAATGACTCATTTAAATCTGTTTTACTCCCAATATGCATAGCACATCGTTGTAAGACGTTTAATTCAATACTTCTAACTTTACATTGAAATTCTTTGAAAACTAATGATTCTAGCATTTTTCCAGTTCCTGAATGAAGTACATGACCAAAAGCGTCTTTTTTAGCATATTTAGAATCATCATCGAGGAAGTGACCATCTTTATCTTTGATACCTTCGCTTACAGCAATTACAACACAGCGTTTACGTTTAAATACTTCTCGAATATCTTCTAAGAATTTTTCTTTATCAAAAATTACTTCAGGTAGATAAATTAAATCAGGGGCTTCATTATATTCATTACGAGCCAGTGCAGCAGCTGCTGTGAGCCATCCGGCATTTCTTCCCATAATTTCAATAATTGTTACTGATTGCAGCTGATAGATTAAACTATCATGAACTACTTCTAAGATTGAAGAAGCTACATATTTGGCAGCTGAACCAAAGCCTGGGGTATGATCAGTACCCATTAAATCATTGTCAATTGTTTTAGGAATACCGATAAATTGAATTTCACTATTGATTGATTTTGCGTAATCATCTAGTTTCATGACAGTATCCATTGAATCATTACCACCAATATAATAAAAATCAGTAATTTCTAATTCAGTTAAAATTTCAAATAATTTTACATATGTTTCTTGGTTGTCAATATGTGTTGGTAATTTAAAACGGCATGAACCAAGATACATAGCTGGTGTTTGTTTTAAAGCATTAATTTTTTCACCTGTATCAAATTCCTCAAGCAGGTCCATATAACGACCTTCTAATAAACCTTTAATCCCGTTGATCATTCCATAAACATTTTCATATTCTTCGCTATGTTTAGCTTTATGAATGATTCCAGCAAGACTTGCATTAATTGCGATTGTGGGTCCTCCAGATTGTCCAATAATACAATTTCTTTTTTTCATCTTATTCTCCTTTTTCCTGCCTAATTCTATCATTTTTAGACAGTAAAAAAAAGACATATTAAGTGATTAACGTCTTTTTCTTAAAATAATGTAAAGAATTATAATTAGTGCAACAAAGATAAAAATATTTGCAGGCTGAGTCGTTTGATGCCGATTACTAGAAATGATTGAAATTGACTTCGTTTCATCCTGAGTTAAAAAATCTAATAGATTAATCTTGACTTGATTATCCTGGATCTTTCCATAACTAGTTTCACTAATATTTCCCGGCATTTTAATATTTAAATTTAGCTCGAGTCCCATAGTCTTCAAATTTGTTAGAGAATAATTATTAATATCTTCAATTTCACTTGTATTAAAAATATTGTTAATAGTACTGTGATCGATCGTAACTTGATAAGTTCCTTCTTTTTTATTTGTAGTGAAGAAACTCAATAAGCTTTTATTAATATCTTTTGGTGCAATAAGCTGAAATCCTATATATTGGGTACCATTAATATCTTTTTTTAGTTCTTTATTTTCCCACGTACTCAACTCACTATTAGTTAATTTATGTTTTAAATCAGTAAGTGAGGTACCATAAGAATCTAATAAATCTTCTTGAATGAGTACTTCAATTGTTAAAGATGCATTACTTTCATCAATAAATTCGATGTCAACATTTCCTTTTACGCAGCCTGTTAATGATAACAACATGATACCTACCAAAAATAATTTTTTTACCATCATCTACCTCCTAATGTTAGTGTGCCACAATCTTCATTTTCTAAAATTAAAAAGTGGATTTAAAATTGTTAAATGATATAATTTAATCATGGTTAACATATAGTTCACAAAAACACTTTAAAATATAGAAGGTGATATAAATGAGAGTAGAAATTCTATATACAAGTAAATCAAAACACATCAAGCCTGTTGCTGAAGCTATGGCAAGATGGGTTAAAACATATGCAAAGACGATTGATCAATTTGATGCTCTTGCTCCAGTCGATTTATTAGTTATTGGCTTTGATGATTCGGCTTGGAAAGATCCGCAGTTAGAGACATTTATTAAAAGTTTAAATAGACAAAAAGTACATAATATTGCTTTGTTTAATGCTTTCTACATTAATGATCATAAAATGAAAAATATGATTAAATTATGTCAAGAAACAGATTTACCACTTATGCGTGAGCAATATTCATTTAAGCTTACATTTAGGCAGTTAAAGGAAATTGATCAATGTGTAATAGATGCTGCTCGTTTATATGTAGAAGATATGGTGAACTTGGTAAGGGATTATTATTAAATTAGTAAATTTATACTAATAACAAATTATTAAAAGCTATCTTAGGATAGCTTTTTCTTTTTATTATAAAGAATTTAAGGAAATTTATTAATATTTTAATTAAATTATAATTTGTTAAAATCCTAAATTTAATAAAAAATATATATTTACAAAAATATTAATTGACAATAATTTATTACTCTGATAGTATTTTATTAAGATTTAAAGGCGATAAACTTTAAATCAAAAAATAAAGGGGGAATTTTAAGTATGAAAAAACTAGAAATCATTATCAGACCTGAGAAGCTAGAAATTTTAAAAGATATTCTAACTGATTGTGGGATTACCGGAATGATGGTTTCAAATATTATGGGTTTTGGTAATCAAATGGGCTATACTCAACAATATCGGGGAACTAAATATTCGGTAAACTTAGTTTCTAAGTTACGGATTGAAACAGTTGTTAAAGATGAAGTAGTTGATCAAATGATTAAAGAAATTACAACCAAACTTTCATCTGGTAATGTGGGTGATGGTAAAGTATTTGTTTATCCAGTAGAACAGGCAGTACGAATTCGAACTGGTGAAACAGGAGAAAATGCTCTGTAACAGATTTATAAAAATTAAAAGGGGGATCAAATATGGAACAATTAATTAATATTGTTTGGGTGTTTCTTGGTGCGGTAATGGTTATGCTGATGCAAGCTGGTTTTGCTATTTTGGAAGCTGGCTTAACTCGGCAAAAAAACTGCAACAATGTTTTAATGAAAAATATTATGGACTTTGCAATTGGATCAATTATATTTTTAGTAGTAGGTTTTGGTTTGATGTTCGGCGAATCATTAGGGGGAATTGTAGGTATAACAGGATTCATTGATCCGACGTCATTAAATTTATCACAGTTTGAGGCACTTTCACCAACAGTATTTATCTTTTTTCAAACAGTCTTTTGTGCTACGGCAGCAACAATTGTTTCTGGTGCGATGGCAGAAAGAACTAAATTTTCATCATATTTAATTTATACGTTAGTAATTAGTTTAGTAATTTACCCAATCTCTGGTCATTGGATCTGGGGTGGAGGTTTTTTATCAAAAATAGGATTTATTGATTATGCTGGTTCTACTGCTGTTCACTCAGTTGGTGGTTGGGCCGCATTAATGGGGGCAGTTGTTTTAGGTCCACGAATGGGAAAATATAATAGGGATGGCAGTACTAATGCAATTCCTGGTCATAATATCATGATGGCCACTTTAGGCGTATTTATTTTATGGTTTTGCTGGTTTGGATTTAATCCAGGTTCTTCTTTAGAAGCAGCAGGTTATATAGGTCATATTGCGATGACAACAAACTTATCAGCATGTGCTGGTGCATTAGTAGCAATGTTTCTTACTTGGAAAAAATATGGAAAACCAGATGTTTCAATGACTTTAAATGGTATTTTAGCTGGTTTAGTAGCGATTACGGCTGGTTGTCATATTGTTTCATTATATGGTGCAATTGCAATTGGAGCTGTTGGTGGGATTTTAGTAGTTTATGGCTGTGAAATCTTAGATCAAAAATTACATGTTGATGATCCTGTTGGGGCAGTTGGGGTACATTGTTTAAATGGTGTCTGGGGAACACTTGCAGTTGGATTATTTGCATGCAATACCCCAGCAAGTGAAGGAACTTTAGGCTTATTCTTTGGGGGTGGAACTGCTTTACTGATTACGCAATTGATTGGTGTAATTATTGTAGCAGTTTGGGTATGTTCAATGTCCTTCATCATGTTTACTTTAATTAAGAAAACGGTTGGGTTGCGAGTAACACCTCAGGAAGAACTTGCTGGTCTTGATTTAGGAGAACATGGTTCTGAGGCATATCCTGATTTTCTTAAAAAATAATTTATCGTAAGGTTGGGAGACCAACCTTTTTATATAGAAAAACAGCATAGATTTTTCAGTATCTTTTTATAACTATCACGAACCGTCAATATATCCCTGTTTATAAGGGTTTGACGGTTTTTTTCTTCTCGCAGGTCTACCGTGGAACTGGTCGTAATCCCTTATATTTTCACTCGAAAACGTTGTATAAATCGTTGTAAATCATGCTACAAGGCTTCGCATTTCTCTGTTTGCTCCTGCCTCTGACGCATGAGCGTATAAGTCCAGCGTTATCGTTATGCTTGCATGTCCCATGATATACTGTAAATTCTTCGGGTTCATGTTCTTCTGTGCAAGCTGTGTGCAGAACGTATGTCTTAGGCTGTGGGGCGTTATCCTCGGCAACGGCGTTTTCTCATGACTCTTGTTATACTTCTTTACAACGCCATTCAGTACCGATTTATAATTGCTCTCCTGCATAGGCTTTCCACTAGGGCTGATGAACAGAAAATTGTGGTAGCCGTCTATCTCCTTGAGTGTCGGCTTCTGCTTCCTTTTCAGCACCCTCTTAAAGGCTTTCTCTGTTTCCTCGCTCATAGGCACGTTGCGGAAACCGCTCTTTGTCTTTGGCTCTGCTATGTAGAAACCGTCCTTGTCCCTAAGTAACTGATGATTGATACGGATTGCATGGTTCTTGAAATCAATATCGCTCCTTGTCAGTCCGCACAGCTCCGAGATACGCAAGCCTGTTTTCAGCAGGATAAGCACATCATCATGATACTTCTGATAGGTTCTGTCCTGCTCCATGAAGTCTAACAATCTTGCTTCCTGTTCCTCGCTCAATGCGACTTTCGGCTTGCTGTCGTCCTCTATGACCTCGCTTAGCTGGAAATTAAAAGGGTTCTTCCTTACATAATCGTCCTCTATTGCCATGTGGAATGACGCTTTCAGGGAACGCTTGTAGTTATTGATTGTCTTGTAGGAAAAACCGTTCTCTTTCATTCTGACCGCCCATTCCTTAGCGTCTGACGGCTTTATGCTGTCTATGCTCCTTGCTCCCAGTTTGTCCTGTTCCAACGCTTCCATGAGGTATTTACGCCCCTGTTGGGTGCTTTTCTTCACGTTCGGTCGTTGGGCGTTCTTTTTGGCGTATAGCTGGCACAAGGTCATCTTGCTTCCCTTTGTGTCGATACCGTCATATAAATCACGCTGTATGATACGCTCTTTTTCCCTTAGCGACAAGTCCTCACGCTTTCCTGCTGGTGTCTTGTCCGTAGGCAACAGCTTCCATGCGTAGACATACTTTGTTTTTCCCAGTGCGTCCACATATTTATAGGTGTACCTGCCGTCTTGTCTTTGGCTCTCTCCTCTGTATAAGATACGGTTTCTGTTATCCCGTCTTTTTGCTGATGACATTCTTTCTTAACTCCTTTCAAAGTAAGAAAGAGCCTTGCTGTAACGACTTATACACATCTTATCACACACAAGGCTCTTTTTCACTAGATTTGTTCCAATCGGTCTATGACTTTTTCAAATTTCTTTTTCTTGATGAGCATACGGTTTCCGTTCATCACAACACATTCCTCTTTGTATTCGTTGGCAAGCTGGCGGAGCTTGTTCTCCCCGATACGGAAATAACTGGACGCTTCCTCTATCGTCATGAGGTATCTTTCCCATAACGGCATACTTAAATCGTGCATAGATATGACACCTCCTTTCCTCGTAGTTTTGAAGCGGTCAGACGGCTTGTGTCAAAGCCCACAGGGATTGCACCTCTGCATGGTTCTCATGTAGCCGTACCCATTGCGTGCGACGCTCTGAACGCTCAAGCTGTGGCTGTACGGGAGTATCATTATCAGACGGGACAGGTCATGACTGGAAAAGGGGACAAGCCTTTTCTATGAACACAGACATTTCTCGCTCGCTTACAGGGCAGGAAATAAGGTCGTGGCGTGTCTGCTCCAACGGCTCGCTGTCCGTCTAACGTATCTGACCGCTTTATTCACTTATCAAAGAACGCTTGAAAGAAGAAATCTCCCCTACACCATTAATACAAATAGAAAGGTGCATTTTGGCAAAAATCGCTTTGCTTTCTTCCTTTCACACCATATAGGGACAGCAAAGTGCTGTTTGCTAAGTTGATTGATAAAAAAATTTCACTTTTTTCCTCTTTCACTCCATATCAGTCCGCTAAAAGACGATTTGTTGCAAAAATGCTTTGCTTTTTTCCCTTTCACTACATATAGGGACAGGAAACGGCGTTTTGCTTCCATTTTTGAAAAGAAATTTCTCTTTCTACTCCATATAGGGACAACAACATGCGATTTAATGACTAAATCCAGAAATTTTTTTATCTTTCTTCTTCCACACCATATCTGTCCAGCAAGTAGCTGTTTGTTAAGCTGGAAGCGAAAAAAATCAAGATTTCTTCTTTCTATCCCATATCTGTCCGCTGACCGCCCAAATAATGACTGTTTGCGGAAATTTCTTGAAAATATTTTCCAATCAAAAATACCGCTATTCCTTAGAAACAGCGGTATCAGCCTATAATCACATCGGATATGTCGGTTGTCATTTGCTTGATTTTCAATTCCTGTTTGTCTGTCAATCTCGTCTGCCTGTCGATTGCTTCCAAGTAGTTCGCCCCCGTTTCCTTTTCAATCTCCTTTATCATCAGCAGAGAGGGCATGACCTGCCGTTCCAGCCAGCGTATCGTCTTATCCATGTTGACGGCAACAGGTGTCATGATGAACGGGAGGGAAGCGGTCATATTCTCAATGAATATATCCCACAGGATATAGTCGGGAAAGTCCACTTGCATGAGGACAAGGCTTGCAATGGTCTGTTCGGGATTTCTTGAAAAAATAAGTTCTTCCACCGCCTGTCCTGCCTTTTCATTTTTTAGTCGGATTTCAAGACGGTTCTTGATGTCGGTCTGTATGCCTTTGTTCCTCTGCTCTTTTTCTTTCTCGTACAGGCAGAAGTAGATAGGGCTGTTCTTTGAACCGATATAAAAGGTCTTTGCGGTATCTCCCTTTGCCCCCGACAGTTTTCCACTGTCCACGCCCTCATATTTCCTTGAGCGTTTCCATACCTTATCGGCGTAATAGCGTTCTCTTAGGATTTCTATATCCAGCAGTCCGCCCATATCATTGACAGCCAAGTCAAGACGCTTAAAGATACCCTCATAGTCCATACAACGGCTCAAAAAGTGATACCAGCCTGTTTTCCTTGCCTGTAGGACGTGTTCCAAGTGCCGACAGCCCATGCCCTTTAATTCCAGTAAAACGCCCATAGAAGCGTCTTTGGAAGCGGTAACAATAATCTCGCCATAGCGGTATAGTTCTTCATAGCCGAACAGCCCGTAATCTTCATGGATAAAGTATTCAGCTTTCATAGCTAGCACGTTTTTGATAATCTCCAATGCGTCCGTAGTAGGGAAGCGGACACGCAGATAATCAATATTCAGCGTAAAAGGCTGTGTGCATTTGCAGTAGTCCAGATAATGCAGGAGCGTATGCTTCATTTCTTTGCCGGCTCTTGTTTTCCCGTTCTCAATCTCATTCAGGTTTTGCCTGCTGATGTGCAGTTCCTTTGCCAGTCTGCTTTGGGAATAACCGCAGGCGTTCCGTTTTGTTTTCAATGCTTCGATAAATTCCATGTCATTCATGTTCATTCCTCCAATCAAAAAAGGCATACGCCCATAGGAGCATACACCTTGTATTTTTTGCTTCCGATATGCTGTTTTCGACCTGTCGGGTAGAAATGACAGGGTGTGAAGTGCAGTAAGTTCTTATAACTTCGTACATCGTTTCATATCGGGATTTTTGTAATTGTTTTGTGCCTTGTTTCTTGTAATAGTACCCCCCTGTTAGATAACGGGGGCTTTGTAAGGCTCGCAAGCTCGCCCAACCGCCGAAGTGAACCGTCCGCTCGCCAGCAAGCTGGCGTGGCGATATGTCTTACGACCGCCACCGCTGGCGGATCACTCCGTCGGTAGAAAGCTTTTTCCTGTAAAACTATAACCTTGACATATCTATAACTTTACTACATTCATTTACCAATCTATCATCATGTGTAGCTAAAATGACTATTGCTCCATTTAAAGCACATTCTTTAAGTAACTTAATTACTATTTGTCTATTTTCGCTATCAAGAGAAGCCGTAGGCTCATCAGCATAAATTATAGAAGCGTTTTTCAAAATTGCTCTTGCTATACCTATTCTTTGCTTTTCTCCGCCAGATAAAACTACAGCTTGTTCATTAGCTCTACCGCTTAGCCCCACTTTTTTTAAAATTGTTTCCACTTCTGATTTACGGATTTTAGATTTATCCAGTGTTATATTATAAGCAACACTTTCATCTTCGATGATACCATAATCTTGATAAATAAATGTAGCATATTTATGCCAAAAGTTAGTTTTCTCTTTATCATTCCATTTGGTGGCATTCTTTTGGTCAATTAAAATAGTTCCACTCTCAATTGGTTGTATTAAACCTAAACAGTTTAGCAATGTCGTTTTTCCACAACCCGAAGCACCTGTTAAAGCTATCATATCGCCACTATTCATAATATAACTTAAATTTGAAAAAATTAGGTTTCCATTAATCTTAACACTAATATTACTTATTTTTATTTCCATTTTTTTACTCCGTTCTTTATGTTTTTAGTCATTTCTTGTCGCTACTCTATAAAATGCTTGTCTAGTACATATATGATATGCAATGAAACTGCTTAAACTATACAAGATTAAAATAGCTATACTTACAATAATTACTGTAATAATATCCGGTCGCCTTATAACAAACGAAATTATTGCTCCTACAAATATTGTAAGTATTGCAACACAACATTCTTTTATAAAATTAGGCATAATGATTTCCTTATATGATTTCCCAAATGTATGTAATGTGAATATGCGTTTTTTATTTTCGTTTACCCATAATTGAGCAGTAAGAATACCAGCAAAAACCATAGATATAAAAATCAATATACAAGCTACAATGTAGAATATTGCTTCTTTTTCAAATTTTTGAGCTTGTGCTAAAGCAACATCAGCAATAGTGTCGATAGATATAACAAACTCTTTTATCGGTGATTTATTCAATTCGGTTCTTAATAATTGTTCATTTGGAAAAACGACATTTCCGCTGGAACAAGCTGGCAAAGTAAAGCCTAAAATATCTAATATTTCCGATGGACTATCAATTAGAATAATCAAAGGATTGGTAGCTTGAACGGTACTTCCACCAGAGCCAACATTAGGAGGTAATCCCAAAAAATTTTTTCCTATAAATTCGTAAAACTCTACTCCTTTAGGCTGTACTTCTTGTGTTTTTGTCCACAATGGCATTTGTGCCGTTAGAAAATCTTGTAACGGTTTGTCTAACGCATTTAACTCTATTTTTGTTAATTTACCACCCTTACCGTTTTTTTCTATTCCTATGTTGAAAGAGTTTATCCAACTTCTATCTGTAATAATAATATGGTCGTATCCACCATATTCCTCTTTGTTTAATTCAATAGATTTATCAATTACTAAAGATAAAGAGAGATTATTATTTTTTTCCATAGTTTTAAAAAACTTCTCTACATGTTGTCGCATCTTTTCTGTTTCTAATGAGTCTAAATCTCCGAAAGATAAACTTACATTACTTTGCATATTTTCCCACAAAGAATATTCATGAGATAATTGTTGAAGAACGTAAGCTGATGTAATGGTACTTGGTACTATCAAAAGTGCTAATATAATTGATATAATTCTAGTGCCTACACTTAATTGTTTGAATCTTTTTAGTGGTATTATTCTTTTTGCTATATGTTCACTTTTAGGCTTCACTATAATTGACATTCCATATGTTACTACTAATGATATAACCGTCAGAACAACTAATATAATTAAACTATTTGTAACAACTAACGGAATTTGTCTAATTCCTCTTGAAACTCCTATATATAGTAAGAATATAAAAAGTGCGGTAATATAACTTGGTATAAATAATTTTGATATTGCCAACGTATCTTCTTTGTAAATTTTATTTAATTCTACTCCGCCCAATAATCTAATACTACGCCCCTTTGCTCTTAAAACAAACCACGCAATCATAGAAGAAATAAATAATAAAAATGCCGTCAAAATTACGTTTCCTACTCCGTTATGCACCAAATTATAATAAATATCTTTTAGCAGTGAGGGAGTAGCCGTCCATTCAATATCAATACCATTTTCTATCGCCCATTGTTCAATGTCATGTTTAAAATCTGCATTGTTATCTGTTGCGTATGTTCCATATAATGGACGACTTCCTATATTTTTTGATGAAATCAATTCCCCTGTCAATTTTGCGTCAAGCCAATTTATTTTATTGCCTGTAACAACTAAATCATTACTAATAGGTTTCTTACTACCAAAGTAAATAATATCTTTTTTATTTTCATAATCATTAGTTGGTGTTGCTATTTTAATCAGTGTTGCATTATTAGTATCAACTATTTTATCCAATTCTAATGCCAATTCTTCTTTAGTTATCAATGTATTTGCAATATTTATTTCAAACTGTTCATTGGTATTAAGTGGTATTTGTTCTTGATTGGATACTATATTTTGAAAAATTAAAACATAACTAAAAATTGCCAACAAAAAACTTGTTAATCTTATACTAATTTTATTCATTTTAATTTATTACCTCCCTATTTCCTCGAGTTATTATACCATATTTAATGGTACGATTTTATTAAATTTTGTCAAAGAATTATTTTTTGATATTCCATAGTATCGAGCATTGATAATTCTATATTATTTCTGCTTATGAACAGATTACTTATCAGCTTATGGTTGTAAAGAGTGCTAACGCATTGCATACGCAACAAGCTCTTGACAAACCATAGTCTAATAAGTCTTAAGATAATCAAGCAGAAATGATATAGTATGCTGTTTCACGTCATAGAAAAGGACGCTCTGTTTCAAGCGTCGATTTCTTATAACTCTGTATTTCTCTTTATAAGTCGTTACATAGGGCTCTTTCATTTGTTGTAATTTCGTTGTAAATTTCCTTATTTCCCTCTTGCTATTTTGCTGATAAACACTGTATTTATGCGGTTTTTCTTAATTTAGTATCTGTTTTTATATAGAAAAAAAGCTCAAGGTGTGATACAATTTTATCAATTTTAGGAGGAGATACTATGGATAATAAAAACTATGGTTTTGAAACATTACAAATCCATGCTGGTCAAAAGCCAGATGTGACAACTAAGGCTACGGGGATGCCTTTATATTTATCAAATGCTTTTACATTTGAAGATGCTGATCAAGCGGCGCGAATTTTTGCGTTAGAGGAAGGAGGATACTTCTATTCTCGATTATCTAATCCAACAGTTGATGCTCTACAACAAAGAATGGCGGCTTTAGATGGCGGATTCGGGGCTGTAGCATTTGCTTCTGGAACTGCAGCAATTATGGGATTGATTATGACTGTGTGTGAAACTGGAGATGAAATTGTTGCTGCAAATAATTTGTATGGTGGTACGATTGGTTCTTTATCAGGAACGATGGCAGGAATGGGATTTAAGACACACTTTATTAATCCAACTGATTTAGAGGCTTTAAAAGCGGCAATCAACGATAAAACAAAAATTATTTTTGTTGAATCGGTAGGAAATCCTAATGGAGATATGTTAGACTTTGAAGCAATTAGTGCTATTGCTAAAGAATATCAAATTTTATTTGTTGTTGATAACACAACACCAACCCCTTATTTATTTAAACCAATTGAATATGGAGCTGACTTAGTAGTCTATTCAACTACTAAATATCTAGCTGGTCATGGTAATGTTATGGGTGGTGTGATCGTTGATAGTGGGAACTTTAAATGGAAAGATAATCCTCGCTATCCATTATTTAACATGCCTGACAAAGCTTATCATGATATAGTTTATGCTGATTTAGGAGCGGGTGCTTTTTGTACTAAAGCAGTAGCAAAGACATTACGTGATTTAGGAGGGTGTATGTCACCGTTTAATGCGTATATGACTTTATTAGGATTAGAAACATTATCATTAAGAATGAAAAAACACGTTGAAAATGCCCGATTATTAGCAAAATTTTTAAATGAGTGTGATGATGTTGAATGGGTTAGTTACGCGGAATTACCAGATAGTCCTAACTATGAACTAGCTAAAAAATATTTCCCCAATGGTTTTGGTGGATTATATACTTTTGGAGTCAAAGGTGGTGTTGCTGGTGGTAAAACAGTAATTAATAATATTAAATTATTTATTCATGTTACTAATTTTGCTGATTCACGTTCATTGCTGACTCATCCTGCAAGTACGACACATGCTCAAATGTCAGAGGAAGAGAGAATAGCAGGTGGGGTAAAACAAGAAACAATTAGAATGTCTGTTGGTCTTGAAGATGTTGAAGATTTAATTGCGGATTTAAAACAAGCATTTGCTAAAATATAAAATAATTAGGACTATTGTTTATTGTTCAAAACAATAGCCTTTTTTCTAGTTTTTTTATTAGTCCTCATGTATAATTTTAATGAGGTGATTAAATGCAGAGTTTTTTAGCCATGCATATTAATAATATAGTTATGATCCTGCTGCTTTTTATCTATGTAGTCTGTTTAAATGGACTATTTTCAATGCGACGTCGTCTTATAAAATGGCGCCGTTTCTTTGCGTTCTTATTTATTATTAGTACCGCGGGTTTAATGTTAGGAACCATTCGTAATGAGCTGATGGTTTATTGGTTTAATAATGCTAGTTTTAATATTGAGAGCAATTTTGAGTGGATGATTAAGATAGGTTATGATCTGATTAGTTTAATTATTATGATTTTAATGATTTTTTTGGTGAAAAATATTTTAGATTTTATTAAAAATAGTAGTCGTGATGCAATTCGTAAATTAGCTATTAATGCCGATATTATAGCTATCTTAATTATTATTAGAACTGTAATCGTTCCGCTGATTGTTAAACTAGCTAGAGTATTGGAATTATTTGGATTAAATAATCAAACTAGCAGCTCTAATGATATATTTCTTTATGCTTTGCCATACTTGGGATTACCGGAGGTTGCAATTATTGTTGTTACAATCTTTATCAATATACTAGGAATAAGTTATTGGAATCGAGGTGCTGAAGATGTTATGGCAAAATAAAAGTTATGATCTAGTTAGTTATCTCGAAATAATAATAGGTATTATTGCCTTGATTTGTTTGCTATCATTACTTTATTTGTGGTACCAACCCAAATGTCAAAACAAGTTTAATAATATTGTTTTTTTAGGACACTTGATAATTTGTTTTGATCTTTATTTATTAGTAGATAAAGTTGCCCATTTATTAATGAGCTTTTATCAGGCTTATCTGCATCATCTAAAATACAATATTTACGATTATGCATTATTAAGCAGTGATATTTTATTAACAGTGGTTTTAATTTTTAGTACTTTTTTGTTTATCAATAATCTAGAACATTTATTAATAAAGAAAGATAGTAAAGAAGAGTATAATTTAATTTTAAATCGAGTTTTTAAGGCCTATAATTGTTTGATGGTAGTATTTATTTTTAAAGATGTTGTATTAAAAATTGTATATGATTTCTTGGTAGATGTTAGAGGAATTAGGTTACATTATCACCCTTATACGATTAATAATTTAATGGTTACAATCGTATTAATGTTGTTATTAGGCTTGGTAATAAATTTTTATAAGAAAAAAACGACTTGATCTGCAGCACTTCTTAAAGTTAGAGTAACTTTTTGAAGACACTACAAATAGTCGTTTTTTTAATCAATAACCATAGCATTAGGAATAGGTGCTAAAGGATTTTCTTTGTTGATACGGTCATAGAACAAAGTTCCCTCGAAGTGATCTAGTTCATGTTGTAAACAAATTGATAAGAATCCTCGAGCAACAATTTTCACTTCTTGATCAGTCAAAACATCATATCCTTTAACGGTCACCTTAGCGTAGCGTGGTACATATCCTTGAACTTCATCATTAACAGATAAACATCCTTCACCATCTTTTAAATAAGATTGTTTTTCAGTATGTGAAATGATTTTTGGGTTAACTAAAGCATAGTCATCAGCCCCAATAACATTTCCATCTTCATCAAAATCTAAAACATGAATAGCAGTCATTCGTTTAGGAATTCCTAATTGAATAGCCGCAATTCCTACAGCTGGGCGTAAATCATATTTTTCAGAAGTTTCAGGGTCTTGAGAGTTAACAAGAAACTCATGCATTTGTAATAAAAGTTCGCGTTCTTCATTTGTGATTGGTAATGCTACTTCTTTTGAGACCTCACGAATCTTTTCATTATGGTCATCAATTATATCTTTCATTGTTATCATAGGTTCACCTCATTTTAATTCTGATAGTATTATATCATAAAATGAGGTGAAATAAAGACTTTATCCGACTCTAATTCTTGAATTTCCACAAATGATTAATAATAAGAATACAACTAAGACAATGGCAAACCAGTTTGAAGAACCGAAACCACCGCAACCACAACCGCATCCATTGCTTGAAATGTTACAGCTGTTGCATCCACCACATCCAAATGGATTAGTGATAAAAGGATTGTATGAATTACATCCACATCCAGAATAGTTAAATCCGCAGTTCATATTATCGCCTCCTTTAGTATATCCTATTCTAATATTTATCTTTTGTTTGGGTTATTGTAGATAATCGATAAATTTTAAGTTATAATATAAAGCAATTAAGGAGTGTGTTAGTATGGATTACAATTATCCGTTAGACTATAGATGGTCAACAGAAGAAATAATTGATGTAATGGCATTATATAATGCTGTTGAAAAAGCTTATGAAGAAGGTATTAGCAAAGAAGAATTTATGCAGGCATATCGTAAGTTTAAAGCAATTGTTGATAGTAAAAGTGAAGAAAAGCAATTGGACAAACAATTTTACGAAATTTCTCATTATTCTATATATCAAGTTGTTAAAGCAGCCAAAAATAATGATTTTATTCGAGTAGGTGAATAAATTGGCAGGAATAGAAAAGATTAAGCGATTATTTAAAAGTCGTGGGGTCGATAAAGGTATTTATGCTAGTGTTTTTGTTTTGGCAATTTTTGGAATAATTATGATTGGTTCAGCATCAGTTGGAAGTGTGACTTCTCATGGGGTTACTTATGCTTTAAAAAATATGATTACTCAAAGTGTTTATGTAATTGCTGGGGCTGGGGTAATGATTTTTATTGCCAGAGTATTTAAAACTCGGTATATTACTTATAGTGCATCGATGAAATTATACTTATTAGGAATCTTTTTAATGATAATCTGTATATTTTTTGGTAGTACTAAAGGCTCTCATGCATGGATTAAATTTGGTTCTCTATTTAGTATTCAGCCAGCTGAGTTCATGAAAGTTGCAATGATACTGATAATGAGTTATTTTTTAACTGAAAGTGATAAAGCCTTTGTAGTAAAAGGTAGATTTAAAACACAACAGCTGAAATCTGCTTTTTATAAAGAAAAGTTTTTAAAATGTGTTTTCCTGCCAATGATGTTAGTAGCAATTGCTGCTGGAGTTGGGATCTTTGTGCAAAAAGATTTTGGAACAACTGTTATTTTAGTAACTATTTGTTTTGTTTGTTTTATTGGGACACCGCGTCAATACTTTAAGAAATACAAGCGAATCGTATGGGTGTTCATTGGGGTTTGTGGAGTATTGTTTTTAATTATTGGGACTTCAGTATTAAAAGGTTACCAATTAGGGAGAATTTCTACATGGTTAGCACCATTAAGTGATCCTTATGATACAAGTATGCAATTATCAAATGCTTTAATTGCTTTTAATAATGGTGGTCTTTTTGGTGTTGGTTTAGGAAATTCAACCCAAAAATTTGGATATATTCCAGAGTCACAAAACGATTTTATTGGTGCTATTATATATGAAGAATTAGGTATCATTGGTTTAGGCTTAATAATTATTCCAACATGTATCATTATTTTTAAGTTATTAAAATATTCACAAGAAATTAAAGAAAATAAATCACGGATTATTTTGTTGGGAATTGCTTCATATTTCTTTTTACATTTATTGATTAACCTTGGTGGAATATCTGGATTAATTCCTATGACCGGAGTACCATTACTGTTAATTTCTGCTGGTGGATCTTCATCAGTTACTGCATTTGTAGCAGTTGGTGTCGCACAAGCAATAATTGCAAAACATAATCGTCAAAAATTTGACACCGATTAGGCTAATATACATATAATATATTAGGTGATCTTATGGATGAATTTAAAGAGTTCTTAAAAACAATCCCTAGTATAAAACAAGATGTTCTTAATGGACGTTATACTTGGCAACAGTTATATGAAATTTTTGTTATGTATGGTAAAGATGATAAATTTTGGTTACCATATAAAACAGGTAATAGTGGTTTTGATTTAAATATGTTACTAGAAGTAATTAAGAATATTGATTTAAATGCTTTATCGAGTAGTTTAGGTTCAATTGAAAAAGTTTTAAATGTTGCTAGTACTTTTTTAGATAAAAAAGAGCCTGCTAAGGAAAGAAAATGGTATGATGAATGAAGAAATTAGATATTATCTTCGTTATCATCCTAATTGGTATATAGTTTTATCTCGGTATCCTCAAGAATACGAGCATTTAATTCAAGAATATAAAGATGGTAAAAATCAACAATTTATTGACAAGATTGATCAAGTATCCATGTTAATTAATATGGTAGAAATGATGATGTAGGTAAGATGGAAGAGATATTAGATAAATTAATTACAGAAATAAAACTGGATCAGCGATATATTGATTATGTTGAAGCTGAAAAGAAACTTCATAATCAGGAGATTGATTCATTATTGCATGAATATCAAAATAAACTGAATCAATATGATGAATTAAAGAAATATAATCAATATATTGATAATCAGGAGATTAAAGATGAAATTCGTGATTTAAAGAAGAAAATTGCAAGTAATGAAGATATTTTAGATTATTATTGTAAGTATCATCGTTTAAATGATTTTTTAGATGAAATAACTAAAGTAGTATTTGGGGGTATTTCTAATGAGTTAGATTTATCACCATATCAATTATAAGAGGGCTTATGAGAGTAATTGCAGGTAAGTATAAAAGTAGACAGTTAAAAAGTGTTAAATCAAATTTGACAAGACCGACAACAGATCGTAATAAAGAAAATCTGTTTAATATCATTGGACCATACTTTGATGGTGGAGCAGTACTGGATTTATTTGCTGGTAGTGGTGGTCTAGGTATTGAAGCATTATCAAGAGGGTATGAACATTTGTATAGTGTTGATAACCAGTATGCAGCATTTCAAGTAATTAAAGAAAATTTTACAATGTTGAAATTAGCTAATGCTCATGTATATAAATTAGATTATCGTAAAGCATTAAAACGATTTGCTAATGAAAAACTTAAATTTGATTTAATTTTATTAGATCCTCCTTATGGAAAAGGATTAGTAGATGATATATTAGAATTTCTAATTGTAAATGAAATGTTAAATGATGAATGTATGGTAGTAGTAGAAGAGTTAAAGGAAGTAGAATTTAAACCATTTAAAGAATTAGATTTGATCAAAAAAAATGATTATGGCATTACAGCTTTAAATGTATTTAAATTTATGGCAGGATAGGACGATGAAGAAAAATATTGCGGTTTATGCAGGAACATTTGATCCTGTAACAAATGGACATTTAGATATTATTGAACGAGCAAGCAGAATGTTTGATACTTTATATGTAACGATTTGTATTAATCCTAATAAACAAGGACTCTTTTCAATTGATGAAAGAAAAGAATTATTAAAGGCGGCATGTCAACAGTTTGATAATGTGATCATTGATTCTTCTGATAAATTATCAGTTGAATATGCTAAAGATGTTGGTTCTCGAATTATTGTTCGAGGAATTAGAGCAACTATGGATTTTGAATACGAATTACAACTTGCTTTTTCTAATCAATATTTAGATAAAGAAGTAGATATGGTCTTTTTAATGACAAAACCATCACATTCATTTATATCTTCTTCGGCAGTTAAAGAAATGGTGAGCCATAACCGCAGTGTTGCAGGGCTAGTACCACCATGTGTTGAATCAGCTTTACGAAAGAAATATCAAGGGGAATAAATATTTCCCTTTTTATATGGTAAAATAATTGTCAAAATAACCTATTTTTGTTATGATGTAAAAAGAAAAAAAACTATGTCAACTGGGTATAATTAATATTATTTCCCAATTATACCTCGTTAGAGGTATTTTTTATGGAGGAAGATTATGAACATATTTACATTAAAAGATTTTTCAACAGAAGAAATTAATCAGATTTTGGATGAAGCTGAAGAGTTTAAAAACGGTAAAAAAGTTGATTTCAAAGGACAAAAAGTAGTTGCAAACTTATTTTTTGAACCATCAACAAGAACGCATTATAGTTTCGATAAAGCTGCTTATAATTTAGGTTGTCGAACTCAAAATTTTGAAGCAGCAAATTCAAGCGTTCAAAAAGGAGAAACTTTATATGATACGGTTAAGTTTTTTGAATCAATTGGGTGTGATGCTGTCGTAATTCGCCATCCCAAGGAAAACTATTATGAGGATTTAATTGAAAGAATTAAGATTCCTGTTGTCAGTGGTGGTGATGGAACTGGGAATCATCCAAGTCAATCTCTTTTAGATTTAATGACAATTCGTGAAGAATTCGGTCATTTTGAAGGGTTGAAGATTGTAATCGTTGGGGATATCGTTCACTCTCGAGTCGCTCATAGTAATTATGAGATAATGCAGCGTTTAGGAATGGAAGTATATACTAGTGGACCACGTGAATTTGAAGAAGCTGGATATAACTATGTTGATTTTGACAAAATTTTACCAGAAGTTGACATTGTGATGTTATTACGAGTACAACATGAACGTCATCATGATTTGATGCGATTAACGACTGATGAATATCATCAGATGTTTGGCTTGAATCAAAAACGTGTTGATAAAATGAAAGAAGGGGCAATTATAATGCATCCAGCACCATTTAACCGTAATGTTGAAATAGCTGATGAAATTGTTGAATGTGCACAAAGCCGTATTTTTAGACAAATGGAAAATGGTGTATTTGTAAGAATGGCATTATTAAATCGGGTGTTAACAAATGACTAAAATATTATTCAAAAATGGTAATGTATTTTATCATAATAAACTCCAAAAATTAGATGTTTTGATTGAAAATGATCGTATTGCAGCAATCGCTCAAGAATTAACGGATGCTGATGAGATTATTGATTTAAAAGGTAACTTATTAACACCTGGATTTGTTGATATTCATGTTCATTTAAGAGAGCCTGGATTTGAACACAAAGAAACTATTGCAACCGGGACTAATTCTGCTAAATACGGTGGTTATACTCATCTAGTTGCAATGGCCAATACAATCCCATGTATGGATGATGTAGCCACAATTAAAGATTTTGCTTTGCGGGTAGCAAAAGATGCGAAGGTACATACTTATACATATAGTGCAATTACGACTGAATTAAGAGGTCAAGAACTAGTAGATTTTGATGCTAATAGTAAAGAAGAAATTGTAGTTGGTTTTTCAGATGATGGTCGTGGAGTTCAATCATCTATGATGATGGAAACGGCAATGAAAGCTGCAAAAGCGAATAATAGTATTATTGTAGCTCATTGTGAAGACGAAGCTGAATTACAGCCAGGTGCTTGTATCAACGATGGTAATTATGCAAAAGAACATAATTTAGTTGGAATAAATAATGCATCTGAATTTAATCATGCTGTTCGTGATTTAAAGTTGGCAAGTGAAATCGGAAATCGTTATCATATTTGTCATATATCAACTAAAGAAACAGTAGCGGCATTAACCGAAGCTCGGAAAACAAATCCATTAGTTAGCGGTGAAGCATGTCCACACCATTTAATTTTAACTGATGATAATATTAAGGATATGAATCCCAATTATAAAATGAATCCACCGCTTCGAAGTAAAGAAGATTTAGCGGCATTGATTCAAGGAATCAATAATGGGGGTGTAACTGTAATTTCTACTGATCATGCACCACATGCGATTGAAGAAAAAAATAAACCAATCGACAAAGCTCCATTTGGAATTATTGGGAATCAACATGCATTTAGCTTAATGTATACATATTTAGTTAAAAAAGGACTTATTTCTTTAGAAAAAGTTTTGACATGTATGTCTATAAATCCAGCAAAGATAATTGGAATCGAGCATGATCTAGAAGTTGGGTTAAAGGCAAATCTTGCTGTTTTTGATTTAGAAGAAGAATATGTAATTACAAAAGAAAGTATTAAATCAAAATCAATTAATACACCATTTCTTGAAACTAAGTGTTTTGGAGCATTAAAGTATCATGTTTTAGATGGTAAAGTTACAAAAATATAGGAGGCATTATGGCAAACTTACATGGGATGATGAAGATTACAAGCATTAAAAATATTGCAGATGATGTATATGAAATGATTTTAGAAGGTGAAGGAGCTAAATATATCAGTGCTCCGGGCCAATTTATCAATATTAAAATCAATGATAGTTTACAACCTTATTTAAGAAGACCGATGTCAATCAGTGATTATGATGATAGTCATATTGTGATTGTTTTTAAAGTAGTTGGAGAAGGAACTAAAATCTTAAAAAATAAAGAAATCGGCAGCTATTTAGATTGTTTGATTGGGTTAGGTAATGGATTTACCATTAAGGATGGTAAAGCTTTATTGATTGGTGGTGGATTAGGAACACCACCCCTATATAATTTAGGTAAAAAGCTTGCAGCCAAAGGAATAGAGATAACGACAGTACTAGGTTTTGGCAGTGCAAAAGATGTTTTCTATCAAGAAAAATTTGCTGAATTTTCTAATGTTTTTGTCGCAACAATGGATGGCAGCACCGGAACAAAAGGAACGGTTGTTGATGTAATTAAAAATGAAGGTTTGACTTTTGATAATTATTATACTTGTGGACCAGAACCAATGCTAGATGCTTTAGCACTTAATTATCCAGAAAATGGGCAATTATCATTTGAAGCTCGGATGGGATGTGGCTTTGGTGCCTGCATGGGATGCTCTTGCAAAGTTAAAACTAGACCATATAAAAGAATCTGCGTTGAAGGACCAATCTTAGAAAGTAACGAGGTGATTGTAAATGGCTAATTTAAAAGTATCTTTACCTGGTTTAGAAATGAAAAATCCCATTATTCCAGCGAGTGGAACATTTGGGTTTGGATATGAGTTCGCAAAGTTTTATGATATCAATATTCTTGGTTCAATGATGCTTAAAGGAACTACGTTAGAACCTCGCTATGGGAACCCTCTACCTCGAATTGCTGAAGGACCAAGTGGTTTGTTAAATGCAATTGGTTTGCAAAATCCTGGTGTTGATGCTGTTATGGCTGAGGAATTAGAAAAACTAAGACCGCTATATAATGATAAAGTAATTGCTAATATTGGTGGTAGTGCACCTGATGATTATGTCGAAACTGCTAAAAGGATTTCTACTCATGACATGGTAGGAGCCTTAGAATTGAATATTTCATGCCCGAATGTCCATAGTGGTGGAATTCAATTTGGAACTAATCCAGAAATGGCAGCTGATTTAACATGTCGAGTTAAGGAAGTTTCTAAAGTTCCAGTTTATGTTAAATTATCACCAAATGTTACTGATATTGTAGCAATGGCTAAAGCAGTTGAAGCGGCTGGGGCTGATGGTATAACGATGATTAATACTTTAGTAGGGATGCGCTTTGATTTTAAAACGGGAAAACCAATTATTGCTAATAAGACGGGAGGATATTCTGGACCCGCAATTTTCCCGGTTGCTCTAAGAATGGTTTATCAAGTAAGTCAAGCAGTAAAGATACCAGTAATTGGTATGGGCGGGATTCAAAATGCCCGTGATGTTATCGAAATGATGTCGGCTGGTGCAAGTGCTGTTGCAATTGGTTGTCAGAATTTAATTGATCCATATGTATGTGAAAAAATTATTAATGATTTAGAACCATTATTAGAACAAATTGGTATTAATGATATAAATGATTTAGTTGGACGTTCACATAAATTTTAATAAAAATACTAGAGTTTATTTTAATACAAACTCTAGTATTTTTATTTATTGTATCGTTTTTCTTTTTTATCAAGTATTACTAAACTAAATAAGGCAGTTTTTAGTAAATTTAAATATAATAAATTATTGCTATCTCTAATTTTAGCAGTTATTTATTCCAAATCAAATGGTTTTATAGTAGTAGTTATTAGGGTCAACGTTTTCATAATTATAAATCAAATCATTAAGATCATTTAAATAATATTTTCTGATTAATATAATGGTTTGTTTATATATGCTTGCACTTAATTAAATTGTATAGCCTGTTATTGAGGTTTACAAGATGATAAATTATATTCAATATTTGAAAAATGAGCCAAGTATTGAATATAGAAAAAACCTCACTAAACATAGTGAGATTTTTTGAGTGTTTTAGTTATGTCTTTTCTTTTTTAATACTAATGGTAATACTAACGCACCCATAATAAATAATGAAGTGTATAGAGCGATATTTGTATTATCACCAGTTTTGACGTTACCTTGTTTAACATCGTCTTTTTTATTAGCATCTGGAGTGTTAGGTGTAGTTGGCTCTGCTGGAGTAACTTTAACTAAATTATTGATGGCATTTTGTAAGTTGTCATATGCGGTTTCAATTTCGGTAACAGTGGCAACTTCATTGGCTGCAACAGCTTTTACATCAATAAGAATATTAGCTAATGCTGCCCAGCTTTCACTAGTGTATTCTGCACTATTCAATGATTCAGCTTTATTAATTAATTCGTTAAGGGCATCTTTATTTGGTTTTAGTCTTAGCTGTAAGAAGGCTCTTACTAATTTATCGTGCGCTTCTTGAACTTCTGGTTCTAAAGCATTTTGATTATTAACAACAACTTTAGCTTCATCTAAAACAGGTAACATTGCATTCCAAGTGCTTGTTAGATAATCTTCAGCATTTAGTTTAGCAATTTTTTTAATTAAATTTTCTAAATCAGTTTTATCACCTTTTTTGAAAGATAATTTTTGCATTACGTCACTTAAACGGTCAAACGATGCATTTACTTCTTCTTGCGTAGCTAAAGAAGTTCCATTGATCTGTTGAGCTTCTGCTAGAGCGGCTTTAAATTCTGTAACTACAGCAGGAACAATAGTATTTAATTCTGCTTCAGTAACTTTAAGTGCTTCCTCAATTGCAATATTTAAAAGATTCTTTTTAACTACTACGTACTCAACATTTTCGTAATTATAAATCAAATCATTGATAATATCTGTGTAGAAACTATCTTTTTGATAATTAGCAGGGTTTGCTTTAACATCACTGATCATAGCATTTAAATTATCAATATTTTCTTGAACTGCAGTATTTGTTGTAGTTTTGTCAGCCAGAGCGGTTTCGATTTTATTTATTACTAGATCTAGATCAGTCTTGTTGTAGTTGATTTTTGATTGTGTAAATAAATCATCACGTGGTGATCCAAGTGTATACATCAGTCTTTCAAAGCTTTCGTAATCCATTTCCTTTTGATATTCTGCTCCCCATGTTTTTAATGCAAATCCAGCATAACGTGGGAATAGTGTCCTAGTCAAAATATATTCTGGTACATATCCGTGGGCATCATCCCAAATTGGGAATACTTGTCCTAATGACTTGTCAAGATTTTCTGTTAATACTTCATCATTTCCATAATGATATGATGATTTTGAATAATGATATCTTGTAAATTCTTCATATGTCCGTTTTGGTAATGGACGGTCTAGTTTGCTCTGTCCTTGTTGTGGCCATAAATCATGATAGTTTGATGAAGAACTTGACATGATTGTATATCCAGCATTAGCTGTAGTACTGGCTTTGATTGATCCGTACATTCCTCCAGCCCAGAAATCAACAATTAGACGGCTGTCTAATGGTACTATTCCTCCTAAATCAAAGATGTTGTCATTCCATACTAGTACTTTTAAGTTTTGTTTGATTAGTTCGTCTCCCGCTTCATTGAAGAAAAGTTTGATAGCATCATGGTCTGTCGCAGCTTCATTTCCTGTCACTTGACGTGCCCATTCCTGTAAAACTGTTTTACCGGCAGTTGTATAACCACTTTGGAAATATTCATCACCACCGATATGAATCGTTTTAGCATGGAAGAAATCTGCTGCTTCTTTATAAACAGAGATCATATATTCACGAACTTCCTGTTTAGAAAAGTCTAATGCTTTGGTTGAACCAGGAATGCACCATCCGCTATGGAAATTTGCTTCTTGTTCAGCGTGACCTGGGAAGTCGATTTCAGGAATAACTTCGATATTGAATTTAGCTGCATAGCTGACTAATTCATCAACTTCTTCCTGAGTCCAAAATCCACCTTTACGGTCAACAAAATCAGCAGCAATTTTCGAATCATAACGAATACCCTCGTTGTCTTTAAGTCTCAGCTGTAAGATATTCTGTTTGTAATATGCCATTTGTTCAATCTGATCTTTTAACCATTGAATTGAATAGTATCTTCTTCCAGAGTCGACCTGAAGCCCACGAACAACTTGATCACTGTAATCTTGAACAGAACCAGCAGGAAGGCTTTTTCTTTGAGCGAAGGCCTGCAATATAGTCATTGCACCATTTTGAATACCTTGAATGTAGTCAGAATGGATGACAGTTTTGTCTTGATCGATATCGATTTGATAGGCATCGATTTTGCTTGCTGTTACAGCTGCAGGAAGTTCAAAAGTGATTGGCTGTTTAACTAAAACAATACCTTCACCTTGTGAGGCATCAGTAACAGTTTTGATCGTATAGTCTTTGATCAGCCCTTTTTTAACCATACTGTCGGCTAGATATTGGGTCTTAGCTTTACTGAATTCATCAGTTGAAAAAACTTGCTTAGCTGTATTTAATTTATAAATTTCATTTCCATTTTTTTCAAAATTCTGAACAGCTGGGACAGTTTCTGGGAATTCAGAGAAGTCTGCATCATAGTTGATAGAAGCTTTCTCTTCAACTGTTTTGTTTTCTACTTTTTCAATTTTGAAATCATCGATATAGAAAACTCCAGAACCTAAGTCATTACCAGTCCATTCCATATAGGCAAAACCGTAAATTTCATTAGTTCTAGGACCAGTAGTGATAGTATGTTCATTAGTCTGCCACTCAGTGCTGACCTTTTGGTTAGTTTGGATATTAGAAGCAAGCTGCCAAGGAGACGTAGTATGCTTACCTTCAATATCAAGAACTCCGGTAGACATCTTTACTCCGGATTCATTCCAGTAATGGGTAGTAATCTTGTATGTAGTGTTAGGCTCAACGTTATGGAAAATAACATTAACACTACCTTTACCATAATTATAACGCCAGATAGGAACTTCAGAAGGATTTTCAGGTTTAGGATTCCCAACTTTGATAGAGTATTTTCCGTCAAAAGCTTTTTCGTCAGTTCTGACAGCTTTGTAGAGTTGAACTTCATTTTTATCAATTTCGTGTTCAAAAGACGGATTAGTAATTAGTGGAGCATCGGCAGCTTTAAGTGGACCGACGTTGATCGACATAGCCATAAGTGAGGCCATGACAATCGGTAATAATCTCTTTTTCTTTTTCATATATCTCTTTCCCTTTCATGATATGATAATAAATAAAATATAGCAGTTATTTGCGATAACACCTCCTGATTAATATGATGATTTGTCTATACATTTCTGTATCTAACTAAATTGTAAAGGGCATGAGGAAATGTTACAATATAGAAAATTGCAAATGATTTTTAATTTTTGAATAGATTTTCAAAAATAGAATATCTTTTCACTTCTTGAAAAGTAGTGTTATAATAATGGCATGGGTTAGTGCTGTTATAGTTTTATGAATAAGAGGGGAACAATAAAAGCCAAAGAATTTTGAAGTAGTACGGGAAAGGAGGATATCGAGGAGATTCCTCGATAACAGACAATGGCTGGTTTTATTTATAAACTGCAAAATATTGTAAACACATCACCAGATAGCGATGATACAAATATAAATATCGCTAGATGCATTTTAAAAAATATTGATAAAATAAAAAAACGGACTTCATTGCAAGATTTTGCTGATATTTGTTATACATCACAATCAAGTATTAGTCGTTTTTCGCAGTATTTAGGTTATGCAAATTTTAATGATTTTAAAGCTGACTGTATTGGGATTCAAGAAGAAACAGATGAAATGATCATAGATACTCGAGCGACTAAAAAAATTAATTGTGTTGACTATGCCCAAGCAATTTCTGAAAGTTTAGTAAGAATGCAAGAAACATCAATTGATCAAGAAATTGAACAGTTGTGTGAGTATATTCATAACGCTAAAAGAATTTTTATTTTTGCAACTCATATTCCTGGCGATCTTGCCTGCATTATGCAACGTGCAATTTTAACAACGGGTAAGTTTATTGAATTTTATCCTCGTAAAGAGCATCAAATGGAGGTTGCTAAGCAAATCCGTCGAGATGATCTCTGTATTTTTTTATCATTAGAAGGGACATTATTAATGGAAAAAGCAATCACTATTCTAGCAATTATTTCATTAGCTAAAAATGTTCTGATAACTCAAAATGTTCATATTAAATTTTCAGAACAATTTACACAAGTAATTGGATTAGGTGGGCATGATAGTGAAAGTATTGGAAAATATAAGTTATTGTTCTTTATTGATTGTTTGTTAAATCGTTATTATCATAAGTACATAGTAAATAATTAAAGTAGAAGTACAGTTATTTGGACAAATAACTGTACTTTATTTTTAAAGGATATTTTTAGGTGCTAAAGAAAAAATATCTTGAGAGAAATAATATTTTATATATCTTTTATATTTAATATCATATATAATATATCGGTGGTGGTGATTAGATGGAATTAGATGAATTATTAAATAAAAATCAAAAAGAAGCAGCAACATATCTTGATAGTCATTTGAGAATAATTGCTGGAGCAGGATCTGGAAAAACACGGGTGGTAACGTATCGAATTGCTTATTTGATTGATGAAATCGGTGTTGACCCGCGAAAAATTCTAGCTATTACTTTTACTAATAAAGCGGCAAACGAGATGAAAGAACGAATTACATCATTATTAGGACCTCATGCATTAGGTTCGTTAGTTTGCACAATTCATTCATTATGTGTCCGAATATTAAGACGACATATTAATGTGATTAATTATCCAAGTAATTTTATGATTATGGATGAAGAAGATCAAAAAGCATTAATTAAAAAAATTTATAATAATTTAGATATTGATGCAAAAACAATCAGTATTAAAAGTATGATTGCATCCATTTCAAATTATAAAATGGCTAATATTGATCCTGAACGAGCAATGGAATTAGCAGGTCAGTTTCAAGGTGAAATAAAGAAAGCTAAAGTATATAAAGAATATCTTGAATATCAAGAAAATCATTTTATGCTTGATTTTGATGATCTTTTATTAAAAGCAGTATATATTTTTGAAAATTACCCAGATGTATTAGAAAAATGGCAGCATAAATTTCAATACATCCATGTTGATGAATTTCAAGATGTTGGCAATATTGAATATCGTTTAGTTAAATTGATGTCACAAGATGCAATTACTTGTGTTGTAGGCGATCCTGATCAAACCATCTATTCATTTAGAGGGGCTAATGTTAATTATATTCTTGATTTTGATAAAGATTTCAAACCTTGTAAAACAGTGATTTTAGACCAAAATTATCGCTCTACGGGAAACATTTTAAATATTTCCAATAGCTTAATTCGTAAAAATCGAAATCGATTAGAAAAAGACCTTTATACTGAGGCTACTGGTGGTAGTGAAGTTATTCATTATATGGGAAAGAGTGAACAGGAAGAAGCAGATTATATTTGTAGCCAGATTGAAAAAATAATTAGTGAAGTTGACGGAGTCAATTATCGCGATTTTGCAATTTTATATCGTGCTAATTATTTATCTCGAACAATTGAACAAAGTATGATTAGTCATGGAATAGATTACCGGATTTTTGGTGGTTTGAAATTCTTTAGTCGAAAAGAGGTTAAAGATGCATTGAGCTATCTGCAGTTAGTATGTAATGATGAAGATCTTGCATTCGAACGAATTATCAATGTTCCTGCTCGGGGAATTGGAAAAAAAACATTAGAAAATATTCAATTAGTAGCTTTGAATAATCAGGTTAGTTTGTATGAGGCGTTGACACTATTTAGTGATCAAATTAAGCTGTCATCAAAAGCCAAAAAAGAAATAATCACATTGGTTAAAGCTGTTGAAACAGCAAAACAGTCAAGTCTGCCGCTTCATGAAATGTTTGAAAATTTGATGAACGATGTTGGATATATTGATATGTTGAAAAAGGATTTAGAAGATAATCGAATTGATAATATTCATGAGTTACAACGGTCAATTTATGAATTTCAAAATCAAAATCCTGATATTGCAACAATTGAAAATTATTTACAAGAAATTTCATTATATACAGATAATGATAATTTGGATGATGGACAATATGTCAGTCTGATGTCAATTCATATGGCTAAAGGTCTAGAGTTTGATTACGTTTTTGTTTTAGGTTTATCGGAAGGGATTTTCCCAAGTTTCAGAGCATTAAGCGAATCAGATGAAGGATTAGAGGAAGAGCGGCGTTTGGCTTATGTTGCTTTTACTCGAGCAAGAAAACAATTGTTTTTGACAGATAGTGAAGGCTTTAGTTTTGTAACAGATTCTCCTAAAATTTCAAGTCGCTTTATTGATGAAATCGGGAGTGAGGGGATTAAGCATGTAGGAACAAAGCCACGATTTAAAACAGCAAACTTTATTAATACAGCTCCAACTAAAGAAGAATTAGTAGGGAATAATGAAGTGACTGACTGGTCAAATGGGGACTTTGTTTTACATGATACTTTTGGTAAAGGTGTTGTTGTTAAAGTCAATGGTAATACTTTAGATATAGCTTTTGAATTGCCTGCTGGTTTAAAGACTTTGATGGCAAATCACAAAGCATTAAAGAAACTAACAAATTAATGTGCTAAACGCACATTTTTTGTTTTATAGTTATACGTATTTTGGTATAATAGTTAAGATTAAATTAGGAGTGAGATAATGGATGATTTAAGTAGATATAAGGAACTAAAAGCAACAATTTTATATCATAATGATCGTTATTACAATCAAGATAATCCAGAGATTACTGATTATGAATACGATATGATGATGCAGGAATTAAAAGGATTAGAACAAAAACACCCTGAATATATTACTAGTGATTCACCGACTCAAAAAGTAGGTGGTAGTGCAAAGCGTGAAGCTGGTGTACTCGTACGTCATAATGTGCCGATGTTATCATTGCAGGATGTATTTTCTAAGGGAGATGTAGATGCATTTGTTGCGGATATGCAAGAACAACTGGTAGATCCGACTTTTGTGGTTGAATACAAGATTGATGGGTTGTCAATGGCATTGCGCTATGTCAATGGTAAGCTTGATGTTGCTGTTACTCGTGGTGATGGTGTCTTACAAGGTGAAGATGTTACTGTTAATGCTAAAGTAATCAAGGATGTAAAAAATACTTTAAAAGAACCGATTGAATATCTTGAAGTCCGTGGTGAAGTCTATATGACCAATGAAGCATTTGATAAAGTTAATGAAATTCAGGAAATTAAAGGGAAGAAACTTTTTGCGAATCCTCGCAACTGCGCTGCTGGAACGTTAAGACAGCTTGATAGTTCAATTACTAAAGAGAGAAATTTATCAATGTTTGTTTTTAATATTCAAGATGCTAAAGGCAGAGAATTTACAAGCCACAGTGAAGGATATGAATATTTAAAACGGCAAGGAATTAAAATCATTGAAGATTATAAAATTTGTAAAACAGCTAAAGAGGTTTGGGAGGCAATTGAGGCGATTGGTGAAAATCGTGATAAACTTGGATATGATATTGATGGTGCTGTTGTTAAAATCGATAGTTTTGCTGATCGACAAAAACTCGGAGCAACAGCTAAAGTACCTCGTTGGGCAGTAGCTTATAAATATCCGCCTGAAGAAAAAGAAACAAAATTATTAGCAATCGAATTGTCAGTAGGTAGAACTGGAAGAATAACTCCAACAGCCATTTTTGAACCAATTCGTTTATGTGGAGCGACTGTATCTCGAGCAACTTTACATAATCAGGATTTTATCGATGATCTAGATGTGCGGATTGGTGATACGATCGTTGTTTATAAATCTGGTGAGATAATTCCCAAGGTTAAAGGAGTCGTTAAAGAAAAACGCCCCGCTGATAGTGCTCCATATGTAATTGGCAATACTTGTCCAGTCTGTGGAGCTCCAGCTGTACGTGAAGGTGATAATGCGGATATAAAATGCACGAATCATAGCTGTCCAAGTAAGTTAGTTAGAAATATTGTTAACTTTGTTGGACGTGATGCTATGGATATTAAAGGTTTTGGCTTTGCTTATGTAGAAACATTAGTGGATCATGGTTATTTAAAAGATTTAAGTGATATTTATGGTTTAATTGATAAACGTCAGGAATTACTTGATAAAAAAATTATTGGTTTAGTTAAAAGTACAGATAATTTATTAAATGCAATTGAAGGTAGTAAAAATAATGATGCAATTAAATTGCTAACGAGTTTGGGGATTAGTAATGTGGGAAAATCTGCCGCTAAAAGTTTAATGAAAAAATTTAAAAGTATTGATAATTTGATGAAAGCTAGTTATGCTCAGTTGATTGAAGTCAATGATATTGGTGATATTAGTGCTATGGCAATTATAAATTACTTTAAGAATCCTGATAATCAGGCAGTTGTTCAACGTTTAAAAGAGTATGGAGTTAATATGAATATTATCGAAGCTCAAGATGGCGATGAACGTTTTGATGGCAAAACATTTGTCGTAACAGGGACATTACCAACTCTTTCAAGGAAAGCCGCAAGTGAATTGATTGAGAAGCATGGAGGTAAAGTCTCAGGTTCGGTGTCTAAAAAAACGGATTACTTATTAGCTGGTGAAAATGCGGGAAGTAAACTTACCAAGGCCCAAAATTTGGGAATTAATGTAATTAGTGAAGAAACTTTACTAGAGATGGTGAAGTAGCTAAAATAGTGTTATAATGCACTGTATAAAGGAGGAACACTAGAATGAAAAAAATAGTGGCTTTATTAGCGATAGCATTGGTGCTGAGCGGTTGTAGTGATGCTAAAGAGACCGTTGAAAATCAAACAGCAAATGATGTATCCACTACCGATAGTTTAGATGATTCATTTTATCGAGTAGTTAATTTTAATACGAATTTAAGTCGAGAAGATTATTATACTGCTTTTGGAAATACTATGGATTTTCAAACAATTGGACGAGAATTACAGATTTTATCTACTGATCATTTCTCAACTAATGATTATTATATGTCTGAAGGGCAATATCTTAAAACGGATGATATGAATCAATTATTAAAACGCTCAGAGGATACTAGTAAATATCCTTATACCTTACAAGCACAGCGGGGAACTACTATTGGCGGAGTTGCAAATCCAATCATGGTAAGTACAGTGCATGAACAAGATTATTATGAAAAAAACGGATCTGAATATGTCTTAAAGGGTCTATCATTAGCAATCGTACTAGATCCTCGTGATGAAAAAAATGAACGTTTAGACACCTCATTAGATGAATCGTTAGTTGTTGATTTTGGGCGTGAAGCAATTAGTAAATTATACAAATATTTACAGAGTAAAAAAGACTTAAAAGATATTCCTGCTAATATTTGTGTTTATTATGCGACTAATACTAACGAAAGTGATATTAATGGTCGTTATATTTTAAAAAGTTATTGTGATGGCAGTGTGGGAAATATTGAAACATTAGATTACAAAAATTATATGTTTACAAGTACAGAAGCAACTGCTGCTGATGAAGATACAGCATCACAATTTGAAATTTTTAAAAGTAATATGAAAAAAGCTGCAACTGAGGCAGTTGGTGTAATTGGCTATGGTCGTTATAAAAATGGTCAGATTCAGTCAATGAAAATAAATTTAAAAGTAAATATTAAAACATATACTGAATTGCTTTATTTGATTTCTACTGCAGCTGATGAATTAAATACTCAATTTAGTGGTTTTGATATTAAAGTATTAGTTAGTTCACAAGATCAACTAGAGGCATTGATTGTTAAAGATAAAGGTGAAGATGCGAAGAGTATCTTGTTGTATTAGGAGGTAATTTATGGAAAATAAAGAAGAAATGTTAAAAAAGCTTGGATTGAAAACAATGTTTAATATTACTGATGCAGAAATGCCAGAGTTAGTAGAAGAATATGAGATTTTTATGAATCACGTTGCCGTATTAGAGAAAATAGACACTGATGGTAAGGCACCATTAGCATATCCTTATGAAATTGAGACATGCTTTTTACGTGATGATGAACCGATTGATGTAATAAGCCGAGAAGATGTTTTAAAAAATGCTAAGAGTGTTCAAGATAATCAAATTAAAGTACCAAAGGTGGTGGGATAATGAAAGTTTATTCAATTGAAGAATTGCATAATTTAATCGTTAATCAAGAAATAGATTTAAATGAATATTATTATGATTTATTTAAAGAAGTGGAATTTCAACAAAATCGCTTAAATGCATTTGTTACAATCACTAAAACTCAAGCAATGGATAATATTAAAGAACTTAAAATATCTGATGAAGAAATATTGAAAGGGATTCCTGGAGTATTTAAAGATAATTACAATACTAAAGGAATTAAAACGACAGCTTCAAGTAAAATGCTAGAGGATTATGTACCAGTTTACGATGCTGCGGTTGTTGAAAAATTATATAATGAAGGTGTTAGTTTAATTGGTAAATCAAGTATGGATGAGTTAGCAATGGGTGGTACTAACAAATCCGCTCTAACTGGGCCTGTATATAATCCGTGGGATTCATCAAGGATAGCGGGAGGATCATCAGGTGGCAGTGCAGCACTTGTTGGTAGTGGGGTTGTTCCATTTGCCTTAGGTAGTGATACCGGAGATTCAATTCGTAAACCGGCTGGATTCTGTGGTGTAGTTGGTTTCAAGCCAACTTGGGGAAGAATTTCAAGATTTGGTGTTATTCCTTATGCTTCAAGTTTAGATCACGTAGGTGCTTTTACTCGAAATGTTCGTGATATGGCAATTGTAACTGAAGCATTAGCTGGTCGTGATGAAAGAGATATGACTTCAAGCACACGGCCAGTACCACATTATTTAAAAGAATTGAATAGTGATATTAGGAATATGAAAATTGCTGTTTTAAAAACAGTTAGTAATGAAATTAGAAATGATGATATTAAAAATAATTTCAACCATGTAGTTGCAACCTTAAAACAATTAGGGGCATGTGTCGAAGAGGTAGAAATTCCAGTTCATCTAGCTAAAGCAATTTTACCAACTTACACGATTATCGCTAATAGTGAAGCAACAAGTAATCATTCGTGCTTAGATGGAATTAAGTATGGTGATCGGCAACCTGGTTCATCAACTGACGAAGTAATGATTAATTCTCGAACTGATGGATTTGGTGCTCATATTAAACGTCGTTTTATTTTAGGAAATTTAGCCTTAGCTACAGAAAATCAGGAACGGATGTTTAGAAAAGCTCAACGAGTACGTCGTTTGATTGTAGAAGAATTAAATAAAATTTATGATAATTATGATATTATTTTGACTCCTAATGGTGGTAGTGTAGCCCCAAAACTTGATGAAGCAAATGATGATCGCCTATCAGATGAATACTTGATTTTAGAAAATCATTTAGCTTTAGGAAATTTTGCTGGGACGCCAAGTATTTCAATTCCGTCTGGTTTTAGTGAAGGAATGCCGATTGCTATAAATCTGATGGGACGTTTATTTGAAGAACAAACAGTATTAAATGTCGCTTATGCTTTAGAACAAGCATTAGGATTTGAAAATCAGTATTCAAGAGAGGGGTAGAGAGAATGAATTTTGAAACTGTTATTGGATTAGAAGTTCATTGTGAACTTAAAACAAAATCGAAAATGTTTTCTGGGGCCCCAGTAACATTTGGTGAGGCACCAAATACAAATGCCAATATCGTCGATATGGGGATGACAGGGGCAATGCCGGTACTAAATAAATCTGGTGTTGAATTTGCGATACGGGTATGTAGTGCTTTAAATATGGAAATAGATGAACTGGTACAATTTGATCGTAAAAATTATTACTATTCAGATTTACCAAAAGGATTCCAAATTACGCAAGATCGTTTCCCAATTGGGCGAAATGGAACAATGAAGATTGAGGTAAATGGTCAAACACAAGTAATTGAAATTGAAAGATTACATATGGAAGAAGATACTGCAAAACAATTACACTTTGACGATTATTCATTGATTGATTATAACCGAGCTGGTATTCCGTTAATTGAAATTGTTACTAAACCGACGATCCGCAGTGGTGCGGCAGCAGCTGCCTATTTAGAAAGATTAAGACAAATTTTCTTATTTACAGAAGTTAGTGATGCTAAAATGGAAGAAGGCTCAATGAGATGCGATGTCAATGTATCAATTCGACCATATGGTAGTGAAAAATTTGGTACAAGAACAGAAATTAAAAATTTAAATTCAATTTCAAATGTACAAAAAGCGATTGAATTTGAAGTTGCTCGACAAGAGAAAGTCTTAATTAGTGGTGGTGAGGTACTCCAAGAAACACGCCGTTATGATGAAGATAGTAAAGAAACTGTAGTAATGAGAGCTAAAGGTGATGCAGTAGATTACAAATATTACCCAGAACCAAATATTTTACCTATTCGATTGAATCATCAATGGGTTGAAGGGATTATTGAAAGAATTCCAGAGATGCCAGAATCACGAGTAGCTCGATACATAAATGAATACAAAATTCCTAAAACTGATGCATTGATACTTGTTCAAACTAAAGAAGTTTCGGATTTCTTTGATGCGACAGTTGCTTATACTAAGCATTATAAAATTGCATCTAACTGGTTATTAGGCGAGGTACAAGCATATTTAAATAAAAATAATTTGATTATTACAGATACTAATATAACTCCTGAGTATTTAGCAAAAATGATCAATTATATTCAAGATGGAACAATCTCAAGTAAACAAGGAAAGAAAGTGTTTGAAATCTTGATGAATGAAGGTAAAGATCCAGAAATTATTATTGAAGAAAATAATATGAAACAAATTTCTTCACCGGAAGAATTAACTAAAATTATTAATGAAGTTCTTGATAATAATCCTCAATCAATTGAAGATTATAGCAATGGTAAAGATCGAGCTGTGGGATTCTTAGTTGGACAAATTATGAAAAAAACCGGTGGTCAAGCTAATCCTGGTCTTACAAGTAAATTACTAATTGAACTATTGAAACAAAGAATTTCATAATGTACAAATAATTCTATATTTGGTACAATGGTTGAAGGAGGATATAAATATGTCTCAAAGAAAAAGATTTAGTTTTGATGATGAAGTAGATGATACAATTGATCTATCAAAAGATGATCTTAAAAATTCATCAATAACTAATAATGATAAACCTTCAAACGACAATGTCTTTGCTGATGAAGATGGTTTAGATGCCAAAGCTTATCCTACTGATAACGGGGGAGATAAATCAATGAAAAACAAGAAGAAACGCAAGTTTAAAATTAAGAAATGGCAAATTGCATTAATTGCTTTTCTATCAATAATTATTGTGTTCGTCATCTATGTATTTGTTGCTGGAGGAAATGATGGACCAGTTTATGGTGATCGTTGTGCTTCTTTAATTGCAATTGACAAAAGTAAATTTACAGGAGTTGAAGATGCAATCAAAGCAGACCCAAGCGTTAATAGTATCAATATTGAAGTAGATTGTCGAATTGTTAAAATTAGTATGAATTTTGTTGATAATACTTCTTCAGATACTGCTAAACAACTGGCAACAAACGCCTTACACACATTAGATGATACTTTAGGTGAAAATAAGGAAGAAGGTAGAGCATATAGTAATTTATTTACTACTGCTAATGGCCGTGGACAATACAACGTAGAGTTTGTTCTAACGAGCAATGGTGATACTAATTTCCCTATATTTGGTACTAAACATCCAAATAGTGATGATATTACTTTTACTGGAGCTAATGTAGTTGATCAAGCTGCAACTGATCGTGCGGCTAATACGAACGCTAATCAATAGACGAGCATGGCTCGTCTTTATTTATGAGGAGGACTAAATGAAAAAAAATGATTATTTTTATGGTGAATGCACAGATTTAACTCACGATGGTCAAGGAGTTGTTAAGATTGATAACTTTACATACTTTGTAAAAGGTATGCTTACGGGTGAAAGAGGACGGCTAAAAGTAATAAAGGTATTAAAGAATTACGGAATTGCACGTTTAATTGAATTAGAAGTTACTTCAAAATATCGTATTGATCCCAAATGCTCTGTCTTTAGACCATGCGGAGGCTGTCAGTTACAACATCTTAATCCTCAAGGACAGATGATTTATAAAACAAAACGGGTCAAAGATTGTTTAGAAAGAATCGGGAATTGTAAAGTGGCGGTAAATGATTGTATTATGATGGAAAAACCGTGGCATTATCGCAATAAAGTTCAAATGCCAGTTGGAGTTAAAGGAAATCATTTAGTAACTGGTTTCTATAAACAAAAGTCTAATGAAATCATCCCATGTGAAAACTGTTATATTCAAAATGAATTATCAAATCAGATAACTAATCGAGTTAAAGAATTAATGGAAGAGTTTAAAATTTACCCATATGATAAGTTAGCTCATCAAGGTAATATTAAGCATATTTTGACTAAACACGGTTATCATACAGACGAAGTAATGTTAGTACTAATTAGTTATCGTAATAAAATTAAGGATATAGATAAATTAGTGGAAATAATTACAAAAGAATTTCCAATGATTAAAACAGTTATTCAAAATATTAATCATCGCACTGATAATGTAATTTTAGGTGAACAAGAAGTCATTTTGTTTGGTAATGGATATATTTATGATACTTTATTAGGTAATAAATATAAAATTTCTTTAAAATCTTTTTATCAAGTTAATCCAATCCAAGTAGAGAAATTGTATTCAAAAGCAATTGAATTTGCTGGTTTATCCAAAGAAGACATAGTTTTAGACGCATATTGTGGAATTGGAACAATTACATTATCAGTAGCCAAATACGTAAAAAAAGTGTATGGTGTTGAAATCGTTGAAACGGCAATTGATGATGCAAAAAATAATGCAGTTTTAAATAATATTAGTAATGCTGAATTTAAATGTAGTGATGCTGGTAAATATATGCTAGAACTAGTTAATCAAGATCAGCATTTAGATGTTGTCTTTGTTGATCCACCACGTAAGGGGTGTTCAACAGAATTTTTGGATAATTTGATTCAAGCAGAACCCAAGAAAATAATTTATATTTCTTGTGATGTAGCTACTCAAGCACGTGATATCAAGTATCTTCAAGAATTTGGGTATCATGCTGATGTCTGTCAGCCTGTTGATATGTTTCCTCACACAACACATATAGAAAATATAGTTCGTTTGTCAAAATAGCCATGATAAAAATAATTACTAAACAGATTTCCTAAAAGAAGTCTGTTTTTTTATAATTTATGACGAGTAAATTGATTTCAATTGTTCTAAATCTATAATTATAGTAAAATTAGATAACCTAATAAAAGCGGGCGACTGATTGTGAAAAAATGGTATAATGAAGAATATGAATTTACAATTGAAGTAACAGTTTTTACGTGGGAATAAAGCAGAACATTATTGCTGTAATGGTGAAGAAATTGGTGATAAATACACTTGTACATATGGTTGCTCTAAGAGGTAATGATGATCATGTTTCCAATTATAGGGGTAGTTAGATTAGAAATAGGGGAAACAAAATGAATGCATTTATTTTACTTATTCCTTTTTTATTAATAGCATTTATTAACGAAGGTGCAATCAAACGGGCTGGATATTTTGCTCCACTGCAAGGCAATGAGAAAATAGCTTATGTAATTTATCAGATGGCCAATATCGGAATCTTTATATATTTTTTCTTATTAGTAATAATTGATTTATCTTGGCAGTTTTGTTTAGGTCTACTGGTTTATTTGTTAGGATTGGGAATGTGCATTGTTTTGGTTAAAGATTTTTTCTCCAATAAATGATGGCTTAAATACTAACGAGATTTACCGTTTCTCTCGAAATCCAATGTATATGTCATATTTTATTTTCTTTTTAAGAACCGTATTATTAACACAATCAATAATCTTATTTATAATTTTATTACTATTTCAAATCTCTATACATTGGGTTATTCTTTCAGAGGAGCAATGGTGTATCAGCAAGTTTGGAATTGCTTATGAACAATATATGAATCAAGTAAGAAGATATATATAGTTAAATAAAGAATTATAAAAAGAACAATAATAAATATTAGTAGCATACTTATGATGTCTTATTGTTGTTTTGAAGTAATATTAATGGTATACTGAGTTCCAGTATAGAGGTGCGAAAATGAAAATAGAGTTTAAAATGTCTTATAAATTAGGATTATTAGAATTTAAAGTTGGCGATCAACTAGAAATTAGTAAGAACACTATATTTGAAAGTATAAATGATAAGTATTATATGTTAATTTTAAAAGGATTGCGTTATGATCTTCTTAAAGAAGATATTAAAATTATTCAATAAAATATTTAATTTGGCTATATCTTAGTGATTAGCCATTTTTTGTTATGGAAAATAAACTTAAAATAATTTTATTATCTGTGCTATAATAAATATTACTAATAAACATTTAATATTTAACAATTATTATTTATAAGGAGGAAATATGCAATACATATCTAAATATACTTCACCGTTAGGAGCAATAACATTAGCTAGTAATGGTGAAGCATTAACAGGTCTATGGTTTGATGGTCAAAAATATTTTGGCGCTAATTTATCAAAAGAATATAAGAACGTAGAGTTACCAGTATTTAAACAAACAAAGGAATGGCTTAACTTATATTTTAATGGTCAAAAGCCAGATTTTATTCCTCTTTTGGCTCTTCAAGCAAGTGAATTTCGTCTTGCTGTATGGCAAATATTGCTAGAAATACCATATGGACAAACCCTCAGCTATGGCGACATTTCAGCCGTTTTAGCAAAGCAAAAAGGTTTAAAAACAATGTCAGCACAGGCTGTTGGCGGTGCAGTTGGACACAATCCGATCTCAATCATTATTCCTTGTCATCGAGTCGTTGGAAGTAACGGAAACTTAACTGGTTATGCTGGTGGTCTTGAAAAAAAGATTGCACTGCTTCAATTAGAAGGAGCGGATATGGGAGCGCTGTTTACTCCTAAAAAAGGGACAGCATTATAAGTTAATTAAACTTAAAAATGGAGGCATTTATTATGAATGATTTTGTGAATCTTATTAAAGATGAAGTTATAAAATCTCCATTTTATTATAGTCAAGGGTACCAATATAGGGATTGGAGATTACTGTTTTATTAATTTTGATTGTATTTTTTAGATTTGAATATAATAACCTTGAGTTACCATGTAAGAAATATATAATTTATGCAATAAATTGTAACAAATAAATGAATATAGTATAATATATTTAAATATTATAGGAAAGAAGGAATGTAGTTTATGAACAAAGAAGTATTAAATTATATTGCTGAAAAGACACGTGAATTGATTGTTGCTCCAACTTGCAGTAATGAAACAAAGGAAGCTGCCCAAGCATGGTTAAATGCGATTGGAACAGAAAGCGAAATGGCTGAGACTAAGAAATATATCGCTGAATTAGAAGAAGATATTATGCCAATTGATAATTTAATTAGGTTTGCTGGTTCTGACAATGGTAAAGCTTATTTTGGTGAAGAAAATGCTAAAAATATTGAAAGCCATGCTAAAGAAATTAAAGCTAACGGGGCTAAATATTGCGATTGTCCGGCTTGTTTAGTTGTTGCTCAAATTCTTGAAAAGAAGTCTGAATTATTTAATGAAAAATAATAGGTTTATGAAAATATTGTTCCTTTAGGAACAATATTTTTATTTAAAATGTAAATCCTTTTTACAAAAATATTCTTTTTTAAGGATTGATTTGTAAAACCTCTTCTAAATAGACTTTAATGTATTTAAGTAAATAAAATATGATGTTAAATTAAATGCAAGAAAATATTAGAGGAGGAGTTTAAATGAGAGCAGTAACAACAATATTTCCTGTTATATTTATGATTGGAATAGGAACTTTTTCAAGAATAAGAGGTTTTATTACACCAAGTCAAAAAGATGGAGCAAATAAAATAGTATTTAATATTTTATTTCCAATAATGATTTTTAATATCCTTTTTACTTCTAAGCTAGAGACTTCAGCTATTTTTATTGTTTTATATGTGTTTATTGCATATTGTGTTATTTTGTTTATTGGAAGATTTATAATAAATTTTACTGGGGAAAAATTTGCTCATATTTCACCTTACTTGTTAACGACATGTGAAGGTGGTAATGTAGCTTTGCCCTTGTATCTATCAATTGTAGGGGCTTCAAGTAATACTGTAATATTTGATTTAGCAGGTGTTTTTATGGCTTTTGTAATTATTCCAATTATGGTTGCAAGAGCGGGTGCTGGTGAAACAAGGATTAGGGAACTTATTAAAACAATTCTAACTAATTCATTTGTAATTGCAGTTATTTTGGGGTTAGGGCTTAATTTATTAGGTACATATAATTTTTTATCAAACAGTTCATATTTAGGAATATACAGTAATACAATCACCCAAGTAACAGCACCGATTGTAGGCGTAATTTTATTTATCATTGGGTATGATTTGAATATCAATATGGAAATATTGGGAGCAGTGTTAAAATTGTTAGTTGCTAGAATTATTTTTTATATTCTAGTGATTATTGGTTTCTTTATCTTCTTTCCAGGGCTTATGATTGATAAGGTTTTTATGATTGCAGTTTTGATTTATTTTATGAGTCCTACTGGTTTTGCTATTCCAATGCAGATTTCCCCTTTATATAAAAGTAATGATGATTGCGGTTTTGCTTCGGCAATCATTTCTTTGAATATGATAATCACTTTAGTAGTTTATGCTTTGATCGTTCTGTTTATTGCTTAATGTTAGTATTGTTAATAAATTTTTGATATGGCATAATGAAAATATATTATTATTGGAGATAGTTTATGGTTATTTGATTTTAACATATTTTTAGTAGCCGTAAGAGAAGAAAATATGACTAAAGCGTCTAAATTATATATTCAATTTAGCTGATATTGCTATGGTGGTTGATGCAGTTGGAAGAAGAATTAGGTGTAAAACTATTTAAGAGCAACAATCACAGCATTTATTTAACAGATGAAAGAAAATTGTCTATTAACGGGCTCAAGAAATTGTTAATTTAACTAAAAAGGTGCAAGAAAAACTTATTAAAGATGACATGGCTTTATCTGGTGTTATTACGAGAGGTTGTGGTGGAATGCAAAGTATTGAAGAAGCAACAAGATTAATAACTGATAAAAAAAGACTTATCAATAAAGGAGTATTAATAATATGGATAGTACAATAAAATTCGATGGCCTAGCAAATCTTTATGAGGATGGTAGACCGGAGTACCCGACTATATTAATAGAAAAGTTATATACTGACTATGGTTTTAAATCAACATCGATAATCGCAGATATAGGTGCTGGAACTGGTAAATTTTCAAAGCTGTTATTAGAAAAAGGTAGTAAGGTTTTTTGTGTCGAACCTAATAAAGATATGAGAAATGAATTAGTCAATAAATTAAATAAATATAATAAATTGCATGCTATCAATGGAACTGCTGGTAATACTACGTTAGATACTAGTTCTGTTGATTTTATTATATCTGCTCAGGCATTTCATTGGTTCAATGTTCATGAGTTTAAAAGAGAATGTAAGAGAATCTTAAAATTAGAAGGGCGGGTAGCATTGGTTTGGAATGTACGAGAAATGGAGTCACCATTGAATCAAGAGTGCTTTCAAATTTATAAACAGTATTGCCAAAACTTTGTTGGTTTTAATGGCGGGATTAAACGCGATGATGAAAGAATAAAGGAATTTTTTGATATGCACTATAAGCGTATGGAGTTTCCAAATCCTTTATTTTTTGACCAGAAGAGTTTTATTAAGCGCTGTATCTCAGGTTCATATTCTTTAAAAAAAACTGATCAGAATTATTTTGAATACATTGCTGCCTTAGAAAATGTATTTGATAAATATAGCAATAACGGACAGTTAGTAATGGAGAATAAGACGGTTGTTTATATAGGAAGATTAAAATAAATGTAGTTCAATGTCAATGAGAAATACTTTTATAGCTTTACCATTAGTTAAAGGGGCATATATGATTATATAGTCATAAAAGCGCTTTCTTAATTTAGGCGGTAATAGGAAGGAAGAGATGGCCATGTACCATAGATTCCCAACTAAATATCTTGAATTAGAATTGACTGAAACAATGGTCTTTGCCTAACTAGAAGTTTTTAGTAAAATTATTGAGAAAATTCATTAGGCTGGATTCAACTACTCTATGGATGATTTTGGAAGTGGCTATTCTTTTTTAGGAATATAAAAAGATTCAGATATCGTTAAGCTTGATGGTACATTCTTTTCTTCTGAAACGATGAATAAGGGGAAAGAAAATATTATTGATAAGAAATAGTGATTAAATCACTGAACAAATTATTTATAGTTAACATTTTGATAGCATTATCAAACATTAGATACTATTACATTGATTAAAGCTATATTATAATATAATTGGATTTAAAATTTGAGATATAAATGTAAGGGAGTTAAACCATGGGCTTTAATGATGAAAGAAAACGAATGAATGAGGGTGAACTTTATCGTTCAAATGATGCGGAAATTCTAAAAGAACAACTACAGTGTGTAGAAAAATTATATGATTATAATGTAACAAGACCTTCAGAAAAACAAAAACGTAAGGGATTGCTAAAAGAAATGTTTGCAGTGATTGGTGATGGATGTCATATTGAACCACCATTTCATGCTAATTGGGGTGGGAAGTATGTACATTTTGGTAAAGGAGTATATGCCAATTTCAATCTAACTTTAGTAGATGATGTTGAGATTTATGTTGGTGATTATACTATGATGGGTCCAAATGTTACAATTATTACTGGAACTCACCCAATTTTACCGGAATTAAGAAAAGAAGCATATCAATTCAATCTTCCAGTTTATATTGGTGAAAATGTATGGATTGGTGCTGGAACAATTATTTTACCAGGTATTACAATTGGTGATAATAGTGTTATTGGTGCTGGAAGTATTGTAACAAAAGATATTCCTAAAAATGTTGTTGCTTATGGGCAACCATGCACAATTAAACGGGAAATAAATGATCATGATAAAATTTATTATTATAAAGAAAGAAAAATCAAAAGTGTTTAATATTTTTGATTTTTTTATTTATGGATTAAATACGTATTACTAATAATATTAGTAATAGCTTTAGGTTTAAGCTATAATATAAAAGTATAATGTAATATTATTGTGATCCAATCCAAGAAGATAGTAAGATGCTTAAAGAAGCAAAGAATGAGGATTTAGAAGCACTACCAGAACTTTATACACAATTTGAAAACGTGGTTACTGCTTAAGCATTGGAAAGTTAGCCCTTGTTCAATGACTCTAAATCAATATGCCTAATCAAATTAATATTAATGATAGAACAAAAGAATTCAAAATAAGAAGATATTTATTTTATTTTTATTGCAATTTTTTTATTATCTTATCATTGTTAAAGATGAAAATGCCTAGCACTGAGTCTATCTGTTTATAAAGGTTTATTTAATAGTTGACAGTAAAAATAGTTAGATAATAATTAGTAAATTAAAATTTTGATTGATAAAGGGGAGTATGGTGATGGAGAATATATTAGTAATTGGTAACGGCTTTGATATTGCACATGGTTTTAATACCCGTTACGAAGATTTTATAAATTTTTGTAAGACTATTGCAACGGTTTATCAAGGATTTAAGGATAATCAATTCATATATCAAAATGAATATAATGATATATTAAAAGAAAAATTAGATAAGGTTTTTAAAGAAAAGTCGGTTTCTGCCAAAGCAATAAAATATTTTTCAAACTTAACTCCAACATCTGAAACTTCTCAATTTATCAAAGCATGTAAAGAAAATTATTGGCTTACATATGTCTTAAAAAATAAAAGTATGATTGGGGATAAGTGGTCAGATCTTGAATATGTCATTGCTAAACAAATAGAGATATTATCATATATTTCAAATAATCTTAACTGGCATACTCGAGAAGAAACTATGCTCGCTTCACGATATTCTAGTAATTTAATTGAATTATTTAAGATTGTAACAGAAGAACGTGGAAATAATACCGATTTTCAGCATCAGATAGAACTCACAAAGAAACATTTATATCGAGAATTGGAAGAATTAACATGGTTATTGGAAATATATTTAACACGATTTTTAAATACTAAAACCAAGAAAATTGAATTATTTAAATATTTACCAGTAACTAAACTCATTTCTTTTAATTATACTGATACGTACACAAGAATGTATAAAAAAGAAACAAATACAGTTCATTATATTCATGGATTTGCTGCTAAAGATAGGATAAAAGAAGAAAATAATATGGTTTTTGGAATTGGCTCAGAAATTAAAAATATCACCGATAATGATAAGTATGATTATCTTGAATTTCAAAAGTATTATCAAAGGATTGTTAAAAAAACAGGTAATAACTACACTAAATGGTTAAATGACAATGAACAATTTTATATCTATTTTTTTGGTCATTCCTTAGATATTGTAGATGGAGATGTAATTAGAAAACTGATTCATTGTAAAAAAGCAAAAGTAATTATCTTTTATTATAATCAAAAAGCCTTGAATGCATTAGTTGTTAATTTAGCAAAGATTTTAGGAAAAGATGAACTTATTCAATTCACTAATGAAGAAAAAATCACTTTTTATAAATCTGATGATCTTGAAATAATTAAAAAACTTAAAAATACAATGTATCAAACTCGTCATGAGAAGCTTAAGAGTACAGTTAGATAAATCCAATTAGAAATGAGGAAATAATATGGAGAAAATCATTAAAGTGGGAATAGGTGTTTTGTTAATCAAGAATAATCAGATTCTTTTAGGACATCGGATAAAAGATGGGGTTGATACTGGTGGCATCTATGAACCGGACACATGGTGTCTACCAGGTGGAAAACAAGAGTATCATGAAACTATTTTTGAAGGAGCAATTAGAGAAGTTAAAGAAGAAACTAATTTAAATATCTCACAGATAGAAGTTTTTAATGTAGCCGATGATATTCAATTAAATAAGCACTATGTAACGATACATATTATTGCTAAAAATTACGATGGAGATTTAAAAGCTATGGAACCAGATAAACAAGATGAGTGGTGCTGGTTTGAAATAGAAAAGCTGCCTAATAATATTTATTCCCCTTCAAAAAAATTTATTGAAGCATATTTAGATAGAAGTATCACCTAGATAAATTTCATTATAAGAACGATATTTTTGAAATCATTGGCGTTGAAGATAGACTAAATACATTATTAACAATGTGGTTAACACGTGTTTATACTATTAAAGGAAATATTATGAATAAATATACAATGATAAAAGAAGTTATTTGAAAAACAACAAGATATTAAAAAAGCAGATAAAACGTCAAAATATATGAGAGATTTATTTACATTTTATGGAATTCCCTCACCCTAGCGCAAAGATAAGACAAATACAAACTTGCTGGAGCAAAAAATTGTTAATAGTTTTGGAAGTGATGAGTTTTTTATTAATAAAGCAATTGGCTGGAGTTTAAGAAATTATTCTAGAACTAATTTGGTATGGGTAATAAACTTTATTATTAAATATCGTACTCTAATGAATAAGCTAAGTATTAAAGAAGCTAGTAAATATTTATAATTTATAGTGTTGCATGTATTTTTTTGATATTTAAGATGGATATAATTGATAATATACAAAGTTATTATAAGAATATATTTTATGAAAGAGTATTTCGCCTGTAGGTATGATTTGTCAATAGACTGTTTATTCTGAGAGTCTGACAAATCTTAAAGATTGAGACGTATATGAGTCTGTTATTTTATATAGAAAATTTTGTAGTTGTAGGAAGGACATATCCTTTAATATATACCGAGGAAAAGGAAAAAGGCAAGACATTATTTATTGAAATACTATTAATTGGAGTTGGACTCGCAATGGATACATTGTTGTATCAATTTATAAAGCTTAAGGAATAAAAAAATAGCTAATTATGCTATTGGAAGAATTGATATTAGAAATACAGTTTTAAAAGAATATTACCTCCATTGATTATTGGGTAGTGTTACTTTTTTAACTATTATTGATGGAAAATGATTTTTGAATATTTAGGAATGATTGTATTTTTATATATAAGTTAAAAGAGGGGAAACATGACAGTCTCTCTTCTTTTAACCCTTCATTCCAATATAAATACCAATTATATAAGGAATCAACCATATTGACCAAACGATAATACTAAATTTATGAAAAGTTTTTTTAGCACGATCATTTTTTTTAATTAGTATTACTGTTGCCCAAACTGCATGAAAAGCCATTAAAAGTAAAGCAATTGATCCAGTAATGACGTGGAGATTAAAATTAAAATTGTGCCCTGATATTTGTCCCATAATATTCGTTCCTGATGTATCACAAATAAAGCCAAGCCAAAATATCAAAGCATGCCATTTTAGTAAACTGCCACTCTTTTTTCAGCAAAAACACCGATTGTATAAAAAACCAGTGCTAGCGTCATGAAAATAATTGCCATAATAAGTAATATTGACATATAAATGTATTTCTCCTTAATCTGTAAATTCTTTTTTTAAAGAAATTAATAATATTAGTAATGCAATCATCATAGTAATATGTGAAAGTCCTGCAAAACCAGAAAGCATCTTATCTATCAAACTATTTATAGCCGTATTAGTTATTTGTAGAATCCCACGAATTAGCATAGTGAGGATCATAAAAGGTAAAGAAAAATTATAAATGATTACAAATTTTTTAAATAGTCGATTATTTTGTATATTTGTCACTTTTGCAATTACAGCTAGGATGATAAACAGTAATGTTCCTAAAATTAATAAATGAGGATGAATTACACTTAATACGGTAGGCATTGAATAAGCATAAAATTTTGTAAATTCACGATAAAAAACACCCCCAGCCATTGCTAAAATAAAATATATAATAGCAATATTTATTAAAGATTTAGGAGAATAATCTAAAGTCTTATTTAATGATTTATAGTAATTTAAACCAAAGATGATACCGGCCAAAAATAGCGCAGCTCCTAAACCAGTATAGAAAATAGCGATAAATCTATCCGGTAATAAATTAAATGTTCGAATTGTTATACCAAAAATTATCATAAATGCCATAATAATAAATGATTTAAGATCAAAGAAATTTAAAAAGAATTGTTTTTCTATTTCATAGCTATGAATTCTATGGGTATGTTTTTTAGTTAATTTGTAAAATATAGCAAACCAAAAAATAATAAAAACAATGATTGAGAGAAAGAAATTTAATAACTTTGTATATCCAACATATGTTTCAATTCCAATTTTTAAAATATTGAAACCAGCAATAAGCCACACGATTGAAGCTATTAATAATAAATTATGCTTTTTTACTTTCATAATAAACCTCCATAATTAATCTGAACACTGTTCACTTTGAATTATAAGTATTCCCACTTCGTAATAAGTGGGCTAGTATAAATATCGTTCAACTAACTCAATAATACCTTGGTAGTTTTGTTGTGGATTAACGATTGAAAAAATGAAAAGTTCAAAAATATACTCAATGAATAAAGTTTGATCTAATTTTTGATTAAAAGCATCTTTTCTTATTTTTTGATCTTTTTTTAATACAATTAATAAATTTTGTTTTAAATGGAAAAAATATTTTTTCATCATTTTTTGTCCAACGACTTTATCTTCAGCAGCTAAAGACATTGCATGTTTTGAAAGAAATTCAGGATATTCTTGGCTGCCTTCTTGAATACTTTCAAATAACCAAGTCAAACATTCAATGAAATTCGTAAAACTAAATTGTTCACTAGACATGTGAAAAATATCTTTCCAAATACTTTCGATAGTCGAACATAAGAGTTCTGATTTTGATGGAAAATAGTTATATATTGCGCCTACTGAAACACTACATTCAATTGCAACAGAACGCATATTAATTGAAGATAGACCTTTTTCTTTAGCTAAACGTTGACAGATAGAAATTATTTCTTCTTTTGATGTTGATGGTAAATTCAAAATATTTCCTCCTTATAATTTTATATGAACCATGTTCATGTTGAATAATACGCCTTATTTTTATAATAGTCAAACATAATGACTTTGCTTTTTTATCAATTATTTTAAATGAATCTAGAGTTTGGCTGACTACTATTTTATGTTAGAATGATAGTATCAAAATAAATTATATTTGAGGTGAAAAATAATGTTGATTGTTGATGGAGAAAAATATCTTGCGGAAATAAAAGAATTGATTATTGAGTATACAAATTCATTGAATCGAGATTTCTCTTTTCAAAACATAGATGCTGAATTAGAAGATTTAAAAAGAAGATATCTATAGTCTCATGGGCGTATTTTAGCGGTTGTCGACTGATGGTAAAGCTGTTGGCTGTATTGCTTATTGTCACCATCGTAATCAATGCTGTGAAATGAAACGTCTATATGTAAAACCAGATTTTCGTAATCAGTGACAAGGTCAAAAATTAATTGAAGCAATTATTGAAACTGCTCAAGGAGATGGTTATAAAGAGATGGTTTTGGATACAATCAAACCGTTAAAAAGGGCGATTTCGTTATATAAAAAATATGTTTTTAAAAAAATTGAACCACATTATGATAATCCAACGGATGACGTAATTTATATGAAATTAGTATTCTAATAAGCAAAGAAAGTGAGATAGGTTAATGGGAATATTATTGGTTAGGCTTATTGATGTAATAAATGAATATAGTGAAGATAGTACTTTTTATAGTATTGCTTATACAATGCTTTTGAATTTTGATAATTTGCAAAATCTTAGTATTAATGATGTTGCAAATTTATGTCATGTATCAAAATCAACTATTAGTAAGTTTGTACGATCATTAAATTTTGAAGATTATTCCGATTTTAAGGCAGAAGCATATTTTAAGGAAAATCGTTTTAACAGTGATTATAATTATGTTGCCAATATCCAACAATATATTGCTAATCAAGACGCAAATACCTATATTGACAAAGTTATTCAGGATATTGAAATAATCAAAAATATTGATATGACAGTGATTAGAAAAATTGCTCAAATAATTTATCAATATCCAAAAGTCACGGCATTTGGAACACTTTTTTCACAATTGGGAGCGTTAGATTTGCAGTATAAACTGGCCTATAATCATAAATTTATTATGAGTTATGTAAATGATGTTAAACAAGACGAATACTTAAAAAATAATAGTGAACAAGGTGTTGTGATCATTTATTCTAATTCTGGTAACTATTTAAATAAGTATCAGTTATCATCATTTGATGAAAAGAAAAAATACGACTATAAAAATAAAAAGGTTATTTTAATTACTGCAAACGAAATGATGGTAAATCATCCCGATGTTGATATTTGTCTTGTCTATCAGCATTTATCTAAATTACAAACACATAGTTATATCTATCCTTTGATTAATGACTTGATTGTTGCTGAATATAGAAGTTTCCAAAATGCGAACTTTTAAGTTTATATAAAAAACTCCGTTATAATAGTAGTATCAAAGGAGGAACAAAGTATGAGTAGATTTCCAGATAATTTTTTATGGGGTGGAGCTAGTGCTGATTTTCAATATGAGGGTGGATTTGGTGAAGGTAATCGCGGCTTGATTACAGCAGATTTTGTAACAGATGGTAATGTTGATACGTTACGTCAGGTAACTTATAAGTGTAAAGATGGAACGCTTGGTTCGTCACCATTAAAGGCTGAAATTCCTGAAGGAGCAACTGGATATATTGATCCTGAGCGTTATTATCCAAGTCATGATGGAGTTGATTTTTATCATCGTTATAAAGAAGATATCGCTTTAATGGCAGAAATGGGATTTAATGTTTATCGTTTTAGTATTTGCTGGACAAGAATTTTTCCGACAGGCGAAGAGGCTGAAGGAAATGAGTTAGGTTTGAAGTTTTATGAGAATGTTATTGATGAATTATTAAAGTATCACATAGAGCCTTTAATTACAATTTGTCATGATGAAATTCCTGCATATTTAGCTGATCATTATGATGGATGGTCATCACGCCATACAATTAATTGCTACTTAAAATTATGTAAAACATTATTTGAACGTTTTAAAGGGAAAGTAAAATATTGGTTGACATTTAATGAGCTTAATGTTGTAAAGGGTTATGCTCAAATGGGAACTCATAAAATTGATAGTCAAACGCATTATCAAGCGATGCATCATGTTTTTGTTGCTAGTTCATTGGCAACAAAAATGGCTCATGAAATGATGCCAGGGTGCATGGTAGGAACAATGTATGCAATGAGTGGTTTATATCCATTAACTTGCAAGCCTGAGGACATGATGGCACATATGAATACTAGAAGATTATCATATTTTTATGCAGACACTATGGTAACTGGCGGATATCCATATTATGCACAAGCATTATTTGAAAAAGAAGGGGTCGTACTGGTTAAGGAGCCAGGTGATGATGATTTACTAAAAGAATATCCACTAGATTTTATTACTTTTAGCTACTATAGAACAACAACCGTTAATGCTAACACTAAATTAAATATTATCGGATTAGCAATGGATCTAAATCCCTATTTAGAAGCAACCCCTTGGGGTTGGCCAATTGATCCTGTTGGATTGCGCTATGTTATGAATGAACTTTATGATCGTTATAAAAAACCAATTATGATTGTTGAAAACGGAATGGGTGAAATCGATCATTTTGAAAATGATACAGTTATAGATGATTATCGGATCCGATATTTAAAAGATCATTTTAAAAACATGAAAGATGCCATTAATATTGATCATGTAGATTGTATTGGTTATACGATGTGGGGGACTATTGATCTTGTTTCACTTAGTACCGGGGAAATGAAAAAACGTTATGGTTTTGTTTATGTAGATAAAAATGATGATGGTAGCGGAACATATAATCGATATAAAAAGAAAAGTTTTGATTGGATGAAAGAAGTTATTGCAACAAATGGAGAAAAGATATAAGGAGGGAAATAAAATTCCCTTTTTTTAAATTTTAATCGGGTCTATTTATAATTTAGGTTAATATATTTAAAGGAGGAATGATTAGGAGGAATCATAGATGTGTACAGCAATAAAGATATATTCAGATAATGGAGATATTTATTTTGGTCGAACAATGGATTTTTCATTTGAATTAAATCCTGAACTTTATTATATTCCTGCAAAATACCAGTGGCGCAATGTTCTAAATACTCATGATATTGAAAATAAGTACAATATTCTTGGTATCGGGCAAGATGTCTCTCCTGTTGCTTTAAGTGATGGTGTTAATGACCATGGATTTGCAGTTGCGGCATTATATTTTTCTGGGTTTGCTCAATATGATGGGCTAAAAAAAGATAATACATCAATTATCCCGATCGCTGCTTTTGAACTAGTTTATTTTTTATTAAGTCAATGTGCTTCAGTAAAAGAAGCTCAAGAATTAATAAAAGTCATCAAAATTATTGGTGTAGAAGATAGTATTACACATATAGCAGCTCCTCTTCATTGGATAATAAGCGATGCAAATAACAATTGTATGGTGATTGAAAAAACAATAGATGGTCTACATGCGATTAATAATCCTATTGGTGTTCTTGCAAATAGTCCAGATTTTTCTTGGCATATGACTAATTTACGAAATTATTACAATTTATCGCCATATCAATTTCAAGAAGCAATATGGAACAATATAAAACTTACTCCATTTGGACAAGGTGCAGGAACATTAGGTTTACCAGGGGATTATACACCACCATCACGTTTTATTAGAGCAGCATTTCAAAAAACATATACAGATATTCCAATTGATCGTCATCAAGCTGTGATAACTTGTTTCCGGATCATGGAAACGGTCAGTATTCCTAAAGGGGTCGTCATTACAGCAGATCAAACTTCTGATTATACTCAATATACGATGTTTATTAACTTAGCAACTCGAGAATATTATTTTAAAACATATTGGAATAATCAGATAACAAGAGTTGAATTTCCTCAATATGATGAAAAAAATATGAAAATGCTTTCATTAGGACCGTTAAATCAAACGATTGAATTTAAAACTAGAAGTATTTTTTTATAAAAGGATGTGTTGTTAGATACATCTTTTTTTTGTTTATATTTATGATTATTGTGAAAGAATAAAATATGCTTAAGCATATTCGTTGAAGATAATCGAATGACTATGCTAGAATGGCATTCTAAGGATGTGAAAAAAATGTTGATACAAAAAAGAAATGGTCTTTTTCAAGACTATGATAACAATAAAATAGAAACAGCAATAAAAAAAGCTTTTTGCAGTTTATCTGAAACAATAAAAGATGATGAATTAAAAAAGATGATTGCAGATATTGAAAAACATATTATAGCTGATATGTCTGTTGAAGCAATTCAAGATTTGGTTGAAGAAACATTGATGAAACATGGATATCTTCAAGTAGCAAAAGCTTATATTTTATATCGTCAAAAGCATACGGAGCAGCGATTGATAATTGATGAACTGCTTGCCTTATTGGGAGATCAAAATCTAAAAAAGGTTCTATTGAAGATTCACAAAGACTATCCTCAAGAAGAATATTCATTGCAATTATTATTAGTGAAATTTAAAACATTTTATAAAGAGGGTATGAGTCATTTTGAAGCGTTGAAAATGTTGATGAAAGCGAGTGTGGAATTAATTAGTAAAGAAGCACCTAAATGGGAGATGATTTCAGCTCGATTTTTAACTTATGATGTAAATCAACAGGTTGACCAAAAAATGAATACCGCTGGTAGATATACTTTTTATGAGCGGATTAACTATTTAGCACAACAAGGTTATTATGGACAATATATTCTTGAAAGCTATTCAAAAGATGAAATAGACATGTTAGGACAGTATATTAGCGAATCGCGAAATGAATTATTTACATATAGTGGTCTTGAATTGATTGTTAAAAGATACTTGATTCAAAATCATGACCGCGAAATTATTGAAAAACCACAGGAAATGTTTATGTCAATTGCTATGCATTTGGCCATGAATGAATCAAATAGAGTTAAGTGGGCAAAAGAGATTTATGATATTTTAAGTACTTTAAAAGTGACGATGGCAACACCAACTATGTCTAATGCGAGAAAGCCATTTCATCAAATGAGTTCATGTTTTATTGATACTGTCGATGATTCATTAGCAGGAATATATAAAAGTATAGATAATTTTGCTAAAGTTTCAAAAAACGGTGGTGGAATGGGACTGTATTTTGGAAAAGTACGTGCTAATGGAAGTAGTATCAGAGGTTTCAAAGGAGCAGCAGGAGGTGTGATTCGATGGCTTAAACTTGTAAATGATACTGCAACAGCAGTAGATCAATTAGGAGTTCGGCAGGGAGCAGCAGCAGTATATTTGGATGCATGGCATAAAGATCTACCCGAATTTTTACAAATTAGAACAAATAATGGCGATGATCGAATGAAAGCACATGATATTTTTCCTGCGGTTTGTTATCCAGATTTATTTTGGAAATTAGCTAAAAATGATTTGGAAGCTTCATGGTACATGATGTGTCCACACGAGATACATGAAGTTAAAGGTTATTATTTAGAGGATTGTTATGGTGAAGAGTGGGAAAGGAAATATTATGAGTGCGTTGAAGATAACCGGATTCCTAAACGCGTTATGACAGTTAAAGAAATTGTTCGTTTAATTATTAAATCACTAGTTGAAACAGGAACTCCTTTCACATTTAATCGCGATCATGTTAATAATTTTAATCCTAATCCTCATCAGGGAATGATATATTGCAGTAATCTTTGCACAGAAATTGCTCAAAATATGCAAGCGATGGAGATCTTACCGTCTGAGGAAATTGAGGTTAATGGTGAAACTATTATTGTTGAAAAAACAAAACCAGGTGATTTTGTAGTTTGTAATTTAGCTTCATTAACATTAGGTCATCTTGATGTCTTAAATGATGATGAATTGAGACACGTTATCAGTGTTGTAATTAGGGCTTTGGACAATGTAATTGATTTAAATTATTATCCAATTCCTTTTGCCAAAATAACTAATCAAAAATATCGTGCGATTGGATTAGGAACAAGTGGTTATCATCATATGCTGGTAAAATTGAAAATGTCATTTGAAAGTGATGAGCATTTACAGTTTATTGAGCAGCTTTATGAAAAGATTAATTACTTTGCGTTGGAAGCTTCATGTGATTTAGCTAAAGAAAAAGGAAGTTACTCATTGTTTAATGGTAGTGATTTTGAAACAGGTGCATACTTTATAAAACGTCGCTATCAAAGTAAAGCATGGCAAAATCTTCAAGCTAAAATCAAAGAAAATGGTTTAAGAAATGGATATCTTTTAGCGATTGCCCCAACCAGTTCAACTTCAATTATTGCTGGAACAACAGCAGCGGTTGATCCTATCATGAAAAAGTATTTTATGGAAGAGAAAAAGGGAAGTATGATTACTAGAGTTGCTCCCGACTTAGATTCTGAAACTTTTTGGTTATATAAAAATGCGCATTATATTGATCAAGAGTGGATTGTTAAAGCAGCGGGAATTAGGCAGCGTCATCTCGACCAGTCACAATCAGTTAATTTATATATGACGAATGAGTTTACTTTTAGAAAGTTGCTTAATTTGTATATTAAAGCTTGGGAGTATGGTGTTAAAACATTATATTATGTTAGAAGCCAGTCTTTAGAAGTTGAAGAATGTGAATCATGCAGTTCATAGGAGGTAATAATGGAACTTAAACAAAAAGCATTATTTAATGCTAAAGGTGATATTGATGTAAGAAAACGTCGAATGATAAATGGAAATACAACAAATCTTAATGATTTTAATAATATGAAATATCAGTGGGTCAGTGATTGGTACCGTCAGGCGATGAATAATTTTTGGATTCCAGAAGAAATAAATTTGACTCAAGATATTAGAGATTATCGTTTGTTAAGTGAGGCAGAACGAACCGCATATGATAAGATTCTTTCATTTTTAGTTTTCTTAGATTCTTTACAGACAGCCAATCTTCCTAATATTGGTGAGTATATTACAGCAAATGAAATTAATCTTTGTTTAACCATTCAAGCATTTCAAGAAGCGGTCCATTCACAAAGTTATAGCTATATGCTTGATTCAATTTGTTCACCAACTAAACGAGATGAAATTTTATATCAATGGAAATTTGATGAACATTTGTTGAAGCGAAATGAATTTATTGGTGAACAGTATAATGCATTTCTTGAACATAAAGATAGTTTTCATTTAATGAAAACGATTATGGCTAATTATATTTTGGAAGGAATTTATTTTTATTCAGGATTTATGTTCTTTTATAATTTAGGACGAATGGGTAAGATGTCGGGATCAGCTCAAGAGATTCGTTATATTAATCGTGATGAAAATACACATTTATGGTTATTTAGAAATATGATTATTGAGCTGCAAAAGGAAGAACCGACATTATTTACCCCTGAAAAGATTGAGATTTATCGTAATATGCTAAAACGTGGAGTTGAAGAGGAAATTGCTTGGGGGCAATATGTCTTGGGAAATCGAATTGAGGGTCTAACGATGGATATGGTCAGTGATTATATTCATTATCTCGGTAATTTAAGAGCATTTTCATTGAATTTTGAACCATTATATGAAGGATTTGAGACAGAACCTGAAGCAATGAAATGGGTAAGTATTTATAGTAATGCAAATAACATTAAGACCGATTTTTTTGAAGCAAAATCTACTGCTTATGCAAAGTCTAGTGCTATTGAAGATGATTTATAGAATATTTAGAAAAGCAAGATAGAAAACTACCTTGCTTTTTTGATTGATCTATTGTTCAGCTATTTGATGCATAAATGTTTATTAGAGGAGGATATATTGATGTATAGAATAAAAAAATCCGTTATTATTTTCTTCGCTTATCGCATTTATTGTTTGCCTGATCTATTTATTAATATCTATAGTAATAGCAGTATATTATAATCTATGGAATGGTCTATTCCTTCATTCTTATTGTAATTCAGTCGCTTTTGTGTTTTGTTTCCTGTGATAATGATGAGAAATTTTTTATACACCGCTATATATTTTATTTTCAAATATTAATGTGGATGTATCATTGGATAATTCAGCTTTGTTTTCACCAGTTGTCTCGAGCATGTACTTAAATATCATTATGATAGCATCAGTAGGAATCATCGGTTATATAATTTTACAGTCTATTCACCTTAATAAACAGCCACCTTTAATTACTGTCTTTAGTATTTCAGCGATGCATAGGTGCTATTTTAGTGATTTTAATTTTATTTTGTCAAAGCTCCGATGCTATTATTAAGGCATGAACATGAAGCTATTGTTAATCATCAATTATGTATCACTAATACTTTTGAACAGGTTTTTAAAGAAAAAATGCTAAAACTTTATAAAAAAGTTCGGTATCTTTGTAATACTCATGGATATCCTTTTACTAAAAATATTCATTCAAAATATCTTGCTGATTTAATTTATCTAAAAATGAAGCTTCTATGATACTTTTTACTGATTATCTATCTGGTAGACAGTAAGCTTAAAAACTGTATTGCAATGTGATATATTAAACTTTGCCTAAAAATAATAACTATGCTAGTAATAGTTTATTTTTTTATTATATATTTGTTTGACAAGTCTAACACCAGGAGATAAGATATAATTGTTGGTTAGATTAGGCTAACTATTATAATTGTTTTAATTGAAATATTTAGCATTAAATCCTATTTTAAAAAGATTATAGAGGGTGTTGTGTGGTGAATCGGATGATTCTATTCGAAAAATCAATTTGTAAGATTGAAAAATGAGAATTATCCATATTGTGTGATGATGGAAATTAATGGGATGAGTTGTACCGATTGTCAGCAACAAATTGAAAATGAGTTTAATCAGAAGAAAATTTATTTAGAACAGCATTTGGCTGTACTTCTACCAAAACAAGATGCAAGTGTGGAATCAGTCTAGGTTTTAATAAAGTTAGTTGGCTATCGTGTTATTAAATTAAAAAAATCTGAATTAAAAGATAGGGGGATTTATATGTATTTGCAATTAGAAAATGTAGAAAAATATTATGGTGAAAATGAAAATCGGGTTCAAGTTTTAAAAGGGGTCAATGGTTCAATAGAACGCGGTGAAATCTGTGTTATGCTAGGACCTTCAGGCTCTGGTAAATCAACATTATTAAATTTAATTGGAGGTATCGAAATAATTGATTATGGTAATGTGATAGTTGGTGGAATTGATTTAGCATCTTTATCAAAAATAAAATTAGGGTTATACCGGCGGGATACTTTGGGCTTTGTTTTCCAATTTTATCATCTAGTCCCAAATTTAACAGTAAAAGAAAATATTGAAACAGGTGCATATTTGAGTAAGACACCACTAGCTGTTGAAACACTATTAGATAAATTAGGATTAAAAGAACATTGCAATAGGTATCCTAATCAATTATCAGGAGGACAGCAGCAACGAACTGCAATTGGTCGTGCTCTAGCAAAAAATCCTAAATTATTATTATGTGATGAACCGACAGGAGCTTTAGATTATCATACATCTAAAGATATTTTAGAATTATTAGAACAGATTAATCAGGATTATGGAACAACTATTTTAATTGTTACTCATAATGATGCAATTGCTAAAATGGCACATCGCGTGCTGCGTTTGCGAGATGGACAAATTATTTCAAACTATTTAAATACATCACGAATCAATGCTAAAGAGTTAGAATGGTAGTAGGGTGTTAGCATGAAAAATCCATTAAATAAGAGTTTAAAAAAAGAATTCACTGATAACTTAGCTCGTTATCTAGCACTTGCTTTGGTCATGATAGTTATGATTGCAACTGTTTCAGGTTTTTTTAGTGTAGCTTATAGTGTTAATAATCTATTAAAACAAAATCAAGATGAATGTTTAGTCGAGGATGGACAGTTTACTGTTTTAAAACCATTGACTAAAGAAGTAATTAAAGAAATTGAAAAAGAGCCTGTAAAACTTTATGAAAATTTCTATAGCGAGCAAAAGATCAAAAATAGTGCTACATTAAGGATATATCAAGATCGTGAAAATATTAATTTGGTTACAGTTTACCAAGGGAAACTCCCAAAAAAGCATCAAGAAATAGCATTAGATCGGCTTTTTGCAATAAAAAATGGTTATAAAATAAATGATCAAATTAAGGTCAATGGTATAAAGTTAACTATCGTTGGATATTTAAGCCTACCTGACTATAGTTCGTTGATTAAGGATAATAGTGATTTGATGATGGATCCTATCCATTTTGGAGTTGCTATTGTAGATGAGTCAGATTTTGCTTTATTAAAAGAGAATAATATTAATTATACTTATAGTTATAAATCAAATGATGATTTAAGTAGTAAAGAAAATTACGATCAATTAAATCAAATTAGAGATATCGTAGTTGATAGTGGATGTAGCTTAACAGGAATGATGACCCAAGAGATGAACCAGGCAATATCATTTTTACCTAATGATATGGGTGGTGATATCCCAATGATGAATATGTTGTTTTATATCATTTTGGTTATTTTAGCCTTTATTTTTGTTGTAATTTCACAGGCGATAATTGAAGACCAAGCAACTGCAATTGGCACATTACTAGCTAATGGTTATACAAAACAAGAGTTGATTCACCATTATCTTACTTTAGTAATGATCATTGTTTTTGTAAGTGGACTAGTGGGAAATGTTATTGGATATACAATAATGCCTTCATTTTTTTCTAATATGTACTATAACAGTTATTGCTTGCCACCATTACAGTTAAAATTTATTCCTAGTGTATTTGTTAATACTACCGTGATTCCTTTTTTGGTTATTTTGATAGTCAATTATTTAATGTTATGGCATAAATTAAATATTTCGCCATTAAAATTTTTAAGACAAGATCTACATGAAAATAAGAAAAGTCATTATATTCATTTAAAGCAAACGTCGTTTATTAAGCGCTATCGTCAAAGAGTGATTCTTCAAAATAAGGGAAGTTATTTGGTTTTAATGATTGGAATTATTTTTGCTAGTTTTCTTTTAACTTTTGGTTTTTGTATTACCCCGTCGATTGAACGTTATTTAGAAAATATGGAAAATAGTATTAAAACAAACTACCAATATCTTTTAAAGGTACCAGTTGAAGCTGCTGGAGAAAAAATAACATATACATTATTACAAACCTATTTTGCTGCTGGGGAAATTGACTTAGATGTTTCATTCTATGGATTAGATGATAATTCTATATATTATGCGGATATTGATTTGCCAAAGGAAAAAGATCAAATTATTATTTCCTACGATTTTGCTAAAAAAGTTGGCTTAGAAAAAGGAGATAAAGTAACGTTTACAAACCAATATACTGAACAAGAATATCAGTTAAAGGTTTTTGATATTTATAATAGCCGAACTAATATAAGTGTTTATATGTCACGTGAATCATTAAATAATTTACTCGAAGAAGATCTGAATTATTATAATAGTTATTTATCAGATCAGAAGTTAAATATTGATAAAAAATATCTTAGTACGATGATTACTAAGACAGATATGCTGAAAATTGGTGATCAAATGACGGAAACCTTTTCACAGATGATTCCGATTATGAGTGGGATAGCGATAGTTATTTATTTAGTTGTAATGTATATTCTAACAAAACTAGTATTAGATCGAAATACTAATTATATGTCGTTTTTAAAAGTGATAGGCTATAACAGCCAAGAAATTGCTAAGATATATCTTAAAGCTACAGCTTTGGTAGTAGTATTTTCATTATTGATTAGTTTACCAATTTGTAAATATGGTTTAGAAATATTGTTTATTCAAGCAATGATGAGATTTGCAGGATATATAGAAATCTATATTCCAACCTACCTCTATGTAATGATTTTTACTGTTGGCTTAATTACTTATTTTGTTGTTAATTGGCTATTGAATAAACAAATTCAAAGAATTGATTTAGGGAAATCTTTAAAAGAAACAGAATAACTATAGGTTATTCTGTTTTCACCTAAAAGGAGGAGATTTTAATGCTTGAAGATATTAAGCTGCCGTTTATAGATAAAAAGGTTATTAATAAGCATGAAAGAGAGTATCAAATAGGTTTAATCGATGGACAGGGAGTAATGACGAGCATAGATATTTATCCAGGGATACAAGTTATATATAATAATTTTCATTGTTTTACTGCTCCGACTGATCAATCTCTCAATCGGCATCGTTATATTGAAATTAATCATTGTCTAAAAGGTAAATTTGAATGTCAGTATAATAAAAATTATTATGCATATTTATGTCAAGGAGATTTAGCAATTAGTGGTGGAACATTAAATAAATTAACTCACTCATTTCCATTGGGTTATTATAATGGTGTAGAAATTTTGATTGAAGTAGAAAAAGCTAAAGAGAATAAATTATTAGATGAATTCAATATTGATATTGATTTAATCAGTAAACGTTTAAAAGAAAGCCATAATGTATATATTTTTCGTGCTACTGCTCAAATTGAACATATTTGTTTAGAAATGTATGAGATAGAAGAGGAATTAAAGAGGAATTACCTAAAAATAAAAGTGTTAGAACTGTTATTATTTTTATCACATCATGACTTTGGAATTTTAGAAAATGAAAAGCATTATTATCCAAAAAAACAAATTGAGATTATCAAGGCAATAAAAACAGAGCTTAGTAACAATATTTCAGCTAAATATGATCTTGAAAAACTAGTAAAACAATACAATATTAATATTCATACATTTCGTAAAGCATTTAAAGAGATTCACGGTAAACCAATCTATCAGTGGTATAAAGAATATCGTTTAGAGTATAGTTTAGGTCTACTGATTAATACCGATATTCCAATTATCGAAATAGCTAATGAGATTGGTTATTCTAATCCAAGTAAATATTCAGCTGCATTTTATCAATATACTTCTATGACACCCCAGCAATATCGTAAATCACATCTTAAAATGGAGCAATAATAACAAAATGGAGTAGCAGTAATAATATTTAGGAGTTATACTCTCTTATAAAGTTAGTCTATTCTAACTAAAGGAGGGTTAATATGACAGTATTAAAATCTTTATTTGCTTATGCTGGCAAATATAAATATTTAACAATACTTTCTTTAGTATTTTCAATGATAAGTGCTATTTTATTATTAATGCCATTTATTATGATTTGGAAAGTTATTGAGGTTATTTTGGCAGAGTATCCAAACTTTGCCCAAGGAAGTATTGCGATACAATACGGCTGGTACGCGTTAATTTTTGCTGCAGTTGGAATTTTATTGTATGTTTCGGGCTTACTTTGCTCACATTTAGCTGCATTTAGAATTGCTTCAAATATGCGTAAAAAAGCTTTACATCATGCTGTTCAATTACCACTTGGATATTTTGCTAAAGAAGGAAGTGGTAAATTAAGAAAAATTATTGATGAAGCTGCAGCTTCAACAGAAACTTATTTAGCACATCAATTACCGGATATGGCACAATTGATTACTACTGTTTGTGCGGTAATAGTCTGTTTATTTATTTTTGATTGGAAGTTTGGGATAGCTGCACTAATTCCAACGATTTTAGCACTATCAAATATGTTTAAAATGATTGGTCCTGGCTTACAGGAATCAATGAAAGCATATATGGATGCACTTGAAGGAATGAGTAATGAAGCAGTTGAATACATTCGTGGGATACCTGTTGTTAAAACATTTCAACAGACAGTTTTTTCTTTTGATCGTTTTCATCAATCAATTAATAATTATGAAAAATTTGCAATTGGTTATACAAATAAGATGCGTTTCCCAATGACTTTGTTTACGACCTTCATCAATAGTATTTTCATTTTCATTATTGGCACAATGATGTTATTGATCTTAAACGGTTTTGATTTAAATTCTTTAATGCCAGATTTCTTATTTTATGTTATTTTTACACCAATTATTGCAGTAACAACTAATAAAATTATGTTTGCAAGTGAAAATACAATGATGGCTGCAGATGCTTTAAACCGAATCGAAGGAATTATTAATCAAAAGCCGTTTACGTATAAGCATAGTCTGCAAGAAATCACCAATAGTGATATCGAATTTGAGCATGTCTCTTTTACTTATCCAGAAAGTGAAAATGAAGTCATTCATGATGTTAATTTGAAAATAAAAAGTGGTTCTATTGTTGCTTTTGTTGGTAAAAGTGGAGGTGGTAAATCAACGCTAGTATCCCTAATACCGAGATTTTATGATGTGACTAAAGGGACTATTAAAATTGGTGGTGTCGATGTTAAAGAAATTAGTGAAAAAGAATTAATGAGTAAGATTTCATTCGTATTTCAAGACAGTCGTCTTTTAAAGAAAAGTTTTAAAGAAAATATTATGATGGGATCAAATGCAAGTGTTGAAGATATTCAGACGGCAGTTCATAAAGCTCAATGTGATGATATTATAGAGAAATTTGATCAAGGATTAGAAACTAAGATTGGTAGTAAAGGGGTTTATTTATCAGGTGGGGAAACCCAAAGACTGACATTAGCACGAGCCATTGTTAAAGATGCTCCAATTTTGTTATTAGATGAGGCTACTGCTTACGCTGATAGTGATAATGAAGTCTTAATGCAAAAAGCAATTATGGAATTAGCAAAAGACAAGACTACGATTATGATTGCTCATCGACTTTCAACAATTGTAAATGTTGACTGTATCTATGTTGTTGATAATGGTGAAATTATTGAGAGCGGAACGCATCAAGAATTATTAATTAAAAACGGATTATATGCTCAAATGTGGCATCAATATTGTCAGTCAGTAGAATGGAAAGTAGGTGAACAAGAATGATAAAAAAGGTTCAAGAGCGTTTTGCTTTAACCCATTTGGGAGCAGTTAATTTAATTAAGGCTTGTGTTTCATGTACGATATCATATTTAGCAATCGCAATGTCAATTGGAGTGTTATATTATTTTACTTGTGATGTTTTAGAAATGCTATATGGCAGTTCAAATACAATCTTATATTCAATGTATCTGATTGAATTTGTAATAGTTGTTATCTTAATTTTTATCGCTCACTATATTCAATATAATATGACTTTTTATAATACTTATAAAGAAAGTGCAAGATTAAGGATTCGTGTTGCTGAAAAACTTCGAAAATTCCCGTTAATGTTTTTTTCAAAACGTGATTTATCAGATTTAACAACAACAATTTTGTCTGATGTTACGGGAATGGAACAGGCTTTATCACATTTTATTCCTGAATTCTTTGGGTCAATAGCTTCCACACTTTTACTATCTATATCGATGTTCTTTTTCGACTTTAGGATGGCTTTAGCAGCTGTTTGGTGTGTTCCTGTATCATTTTTATTAGTAGTTCTAGCTAAACGAAAATTAAGTAATGCCGGATTTAAAGATCGTCAAAAACAATTAGTTCGAACTGAAAAGATTCAAGAGACGCTGGAGACAATTAGGGATTTAAAAGCTAATCACTATACTCAGCAGTATCTTAATGAGGTAGATCAGGTTATTGATGATTGTGAAAAGAGTCAAATTAAAACAGAACTTACAAATGCTTTATTTGTAGTTAGTTCACAATTGATTTTAAAATTAGGAATTGCAACAGTAGTCATTTATGGAGTAACATCACTAATCAATCAAACGATTGATCTGAAAGTCTTTATGTTATTTTTAATTGTTGCTTCTCGTCTTTATGATCCTCTTAGTGGAACATTACAAAACTTAGCAGCGATTATCAGTTGCGATCCTAAAATTGCTCGTCTAAATGAAATAGAAAATTATCCCCTTCAAACTGGTGAAGAAAAATTCGAGCCAAGTAACTATGATATTGAATTTAAAAATGTTAGTTTTGAGTACCAAACTAAAAAAAAGGTACTTGAAGATGTAAGTTTTGTTGCTAAACAAAATGAAATTACGGCTTTAATTGGAAATAGCGGTGGCGGTAAAACAACCTGTGCTTCATTAGCTGCTCATTTTTATGAATTAAACGAAGGAGTTATTAAAATAGGTGGAATTGATATTTCTACAGTTGATCCAGAAATACTATTATCAAAATTTTCTATTGTTTTTCAAGAGGTTGTTTTATTTAATAATACTATTTTAGAAAATATTCGCATTGGTAAAAAAGATGCAACTGACGAAGAAGTCATGGAAGCAGCTCAAAAAGCTTTTTGTGATGAGTTTGTTGAAAAACTGCCAGATGGATATAATACGGTTATTGGTGAAAATGGTTCAAAATTATCAGGTGGGCAACGGCAGCGAATTTCAATAGCTCGAGCAATTCTTAAAGATGCACCTATTATTTTATTAGATGAAGCAAGTGCTTCATTGGATGTTGAAAGTGAGACCTTTGTACAAAAAGCGTTATCACATTTGATTGCTAATCGAACCGTCATTATGATTGCTCACCGGATGAGGACGATTGCTAATGCCTCTAAGTTGATTGTTTTAGAAGATGGACATGTAGTTGAGCAAGGAACTCCAGAACAATTATTACGTAAAGAAGGGGTTTATCAAAGAATGGTTGACCTGCAAAAAATGAGTAACGAGTGGAAATTATAAAAACCAGCAAGATATTGCTGGTTTTTTTGTTAGACTTATATAACTTTAGATTGACTATGACGAAAAAAAGAGTATTCTAATAGTATAGGGTGTTAGTTTTGACTAACATCTTTATAATAAGTTAGGAGGAACATTAATGAAAGATTTATTAAAAAACAAAACTGTATTATCCTTTGTAGGAGGAATTGCAGCAACGATTGCTGGTGCAAAGTTTTTAAAAAGCGATAAAGCTAGAACAATGGCGGTTAATTCTTTAGCTTCGGGAATGAAGCTAAAAGACGATGCGATGGCTACTTATGAAACGATCAAGGAAGATGCAAAAGATATTTGTTACGAAGCAAAAGCTAAAAATGAGGGAGAATAGATAGGTTATGAAAGCTTATCAAATTGTTCATGATATGCCTGGACGAATGCGAATTCGTTATGGTAAATATACTTTTTCAAAAACTGCAGCAATTGGATTAAGCTATGAATTAGAACGTTGGAAAATGGTTAATAAGGTCGAAGCTAATGATATAACAGGAAGTATTTTATTTATTTATGATAAAAATAGAAGAAGAGAATTATTAGCTTTAATACGACAATTTGAAATAGAAAAATTTGATGTAACACCATATCTAGCGACAATCAAGGAGTATAATTCTTATGAAATAACACAAAAAGAAGTTAGCCAAAATTATACTTCTAAATTTATAAAGTTATTGCTTCGCCGTTATTCAATTCGGTGGTTTTTACCAACTCCGATACAATATTTAAGCAGTATCGTTTTAGCGGTTAAATATTTCAAAAAGGGGCTAGTTTCATTAGGTAAAGGACATATTGATGTGCCAGTTCTTGATGCGACAAGTATCGCTGTATCGATGCTTAATAGACAGTTTAAAACAGCTGGCGATATTATGTTTTTATTGTCGGTATCACAATTATTAGAAGACTATACAAGAAAAAAAACAACTTTACAATTAAAAGAATCATTATCACTTCATCTAGATAAGGTTTGGATCTTAGAAAATGAGTCAGAAATAGAAATTCCTAGTGATACTCTAAAAAGAGGTGATATAGTTATTGTTCACATGGGGACGATGATCCCTGTTGATGGAGAAATAACCGATGGTCAGGCTTTGATCAATGAATCAAGTTTTACTGGTGAGCCTCTAAGTAAAGCGGTTGGTAAGGATGATACTGTTTTTGCAGGAACAATTGTAGAAGAAGGAAAAATTTATGTAAAAGTTAGAAATCTACAAAAAGAAAGTCGTATTAATAAAATTGTTGATATGATCGATGTTAATGAAACATTAAAAGCTGGTGTTCAATCGCGAGCTGAACATCTTGCTGATTCGATTGTTCCATTTAGTTTTTTTGGCTTCTTTGGGTTGCTATTATGGACAAGAAGTCTAACAAGAGCGACTTCAATTTTATTAGTTGATTATTCGTGTGCAATTAAATTGACTACATCAATTTCTATCATCAGTGCAATGCAAGAGGCTGGAAAACATTCAATCATGGTTAAAGGTGGTAAATATCTTGAAGCGATGGCTCAAGCCGATACAATTGTCTTTGATAAAACAGGAACTTTAACTAATGCGACTCCATTCGTTCAAGAAGTAACACCACTAGATGACTACAATCGTGATGAAGTACTTAGAATTGCAGCTTGTCTTGAAGAACATTTCCCTCACAGTGTTGCTAACGCAATTGTTAAGCAAGCCCAAGATGAGGAATTGTTACATCAAGAAGAACATGCTGAAGTAGAATATATTATTGCTCATGGTATTGCTACTAATTTACATGGTCAAAGAGCAATTATTGGTAGTGAGCATTTTGTTTTTGATGATGAACAGATTGAAAAAACCCCTGAAATAGTTCAGTTGATCAGCAAATTACATAGTAAAGGAGCTAGCTCATTGATTTATTTAGCAATAGGTCAACGCCTAGCAGGGATCATTAGTATTTATGATCCGCTCAAGCCGGAAGCCAAGCATGTAATTAATAATTTACGGGAGATTGGTTTTAAAAAGGTTATTATGTTAACTGGAGATTGTGAAAATGCTGCAGAGCATATTGCAAATGAACTAGGAATAGATGATTATAAAGCTGGTATTTTACCAGAAGATAAAGCTGAGTATATAAGACTGTTAAAAGCGAAAGGTAAAAAAGTCGTGATGGTGGGTGATGGCGTAAATGATACTCCGGCACTATCAAGTGCAGATGTATCTATTTCAATGCAAGATAGTTCCGATATTGCCCGTGAACTAGCAGATGTGACATTGACTTCAAGTCGTTTGGATGAAATTGTTGAATTTAAAAAGATTTCGATATTACTAATGCAAAGAATAAAACATAATTATACTAATATCGTGGCATTTAATAGTTTATTAATTTTATCTGGACTAATTGGATTATTACAGCCTAATACAAGTGCATTTTTACACAATACTTCAACATTCCTATTTTCTGCTGTCTCAACAAAACCGCTTCTTTATAAAAAAGAAAATTAAGCAAGTAGGGAGATTTCCTTACTTGCTTTTATAATCAATTGAATTATAAGATAAATAAATGTCTATACTATAAAAAATTAATAAATTTAAGGGAGAAGTGGTTATGGGAGAAGCACTGGAAGATTATTTAGAAGCTATTTTAATTTTATCTAATCAAAATAAAGCCGTTCGTTCTGTTGATTTAGCAGTGTATCGAGGATATTCTAGGGCAAGTATTAGTTATGCAGTTAAAGAGCTTAGAAATAAAAATTATTTAGAAGTAAATAAAGATGGTCATCTCAAGTTAACATCGAGTGGTCAAGTACTTGCTAATAGAATTTATGAACGACACTGTTTTTTTAAAAAACTTTTAATCGCTGCTGGCGTAAGTTCAAACCAAGCAGAAATAGAAGCTTGTAAAATGGAACATGGAATTAGTGATGACAGTTTTGAAAAGTTGAAAACGTTGTTAGATTTTTAGCATGGAATTTTTGTTTGAGTATAAACATAGATATTGTAAAAATTGATTGAATAGAAATTTATTAAAAAAATGCTGTTAATATGTTTTAAAATAAAAAGACAAAATCAAATATTTTTGGTTTTGATTTTATCCGTTCATTTATCTGAATTTTAATGGTATATATTTTTATAAGAAAATTTCGTTATTTGCTGATTTCAGCATAAATGTGTAATTGATGTAGAGAATGAATATAATCATTAAGCACATGTAATCTTAGTTGTGTATCAACTGGTAATGATAAAAAATATTCGCGAGAACTAGAACTGCGCTGGATTAATTCATGTAAGTTTTGATATTTAATGTCACTCACCTCTAAACATATCATAGCCGTTATTGATAAAAATATACAGGTTCAAAAACATAATGATTTAATTGCATAAAATAGAAAAGGAAATACAAGCATATTAAAATTGCACGTTGCTAGAAACATTCATACGTAACAAATGTATTTTAAATTATCCTTTATTATCTATAATAAAAAAGAGAAAAAAATAAAGGTGATTATAAAATTAATAAGGAAAAGTATTTCAATAGCTATGCGGTTGAATCCAAATTGGATAATACTGTTTAATAGTAGAAAGAATAATGGAGCTATAAAATCAACAACAGCTGCAAAGTCATGAATTATTGCTTCAATCGTATCTGGGCCTTTTGTTAATACTAAAGCATTCAGACAGGAGCTCGCCTCCAAAGGATAATATCATGATGGATAACACCATTAGCGATACAATAGGAAATGAGAAAGATTTTAAAATGATAAAAAATCTAATGGTAATATAACTAAGAAAAATTCTAAGCCAAATCAGCTAAAAATTATAAATTCTTTTTACAGGGTCTTTAGAATTTTCTAATATACCTTATTATCATAAATCTACTTTTACAGCTAGAATAAAATGATTTTAAGATTTCTGGTAATAAAAATTCACCAAAATCATTATTAAAAGAATCAACTAAGTAAATTGATGTATAGGTAGTTTTTCATAATAACTCATCACTTTATTTAATAATTATATTATTTTGTTGATTAACTTAATAAACAATAAAAACATGACATAAGTCATGTTTTTATTGGCTCCAGCCTTTGGTATTATTACGGACATTGATAAAATCTTGGTATATTCCAGTTTGTTTGATTAACTGGTTATGGCTTCCGCTTTGTGCAATTTTTCCATCAGCTATGACAAGAATCTTATCTGCGTAGCGAATAGTGTTTAAACGATGTGCTATTACTAATAAGGTTTTTCCTTGACATAACTGTGTAATTGCTTCTTGGATATAATTTTCGTTATCACCATCAATACTGGCAGTTGCTTCATCAAGGATAATAATAGGAGCATCTTTTAAAATACATCGAGCAATTGAAATTCGTTGTTTTTCACCACCGGAAAGGCTTGTACCACCTTCCCTAATAATTGTTTGAAAACCATTTGGCAGTGCCATGATAAAATCATAACACCGAGCTTTTTTAGCTGCTTCAATGACTTCTTTTTCCGTAGCCTCAAGTCGTCCGATGCTAATATTATTATAGATAGTATCCTGAAATAAATAAACACGTTGGAAAACCATACTGATATGATTCATTAAATCAGCAAGTTTAACGTTTTTGATATTTGTTCCACGGATGTTTATTGACCCGCTATCAACGTCCCAAAAACGTGTTAATAGATTAGCAATCGTACTTTTACCGCCTCCTGATGGACCCACAAGAGCAAGCATCTTATTTTTTTCTAATGTAAAATTTATATTGTGTAATACTTCTTTTTTATCATAAGAGAAACTAACATTTTTAAATTTTATTTCTGGTAGATCACTTTGTTCTGGAATTACTTCCATACCATCATCAGGCAGTTCTTTTTGAGCTAAGACATCTTCGACACGATCCATACAACTACTCATTACAGTTAACCGTGTACTTTGACTATACAACGCTTTAAGTGGACCAAATAAGTCAAATACAAATAAAGTTACTCCAATCAAGTAAGGAACAGTTAGTAAATTTTGAGTTTGTAGATATAATGAGAGTGCTAAAATAGCAGCTATTCCTAAACCATAAATAATATTTAGCCAACGTTGCCAGGGAGCATGTGTTTCTTCAAATTCTAAATTAGTTCGGCAGCTCTCTTTAAAATTATTAGAAAGTTCAGCTGATTTTTCACCTAACAGATTATAAGTTTTAATAATACTAATACCCTCAATAAAATCAAGTACAGCATTAGTGAGTTTTTCACTTTGTTCTTGTCTGATAGTTGAATGTTCTAATGTTTGTTGTTCCATCGCTTTACCTAACCATAGGATTGCTCCAGCAATTAACAATGAAAGTATCCCCAACCAAATATTTAAATAGAACATAAAGATGATCATAATAATTTCAGCAAAAATATAGCTCATCATGTCAGCAATCACGGTCATACAATTTTCTTCTATAAAGACCATATCCGTAGATAATACTGAACTAATTTTCCCAATATTTCCTTCAGTAAAGTAACCCATTGGCAATTTTCTAAGATGACGGCCTAATTCCATGCGCATATCTGAAAAAATTCGATAACCAGAATCACCTTGTAAACGATCAGAAATATTTTGAAAAACTGCTTGAAATAAAACACAAACTATTAATGTAATACCAAGCAGAAAACATAATCGATCAGACATTTTATTATTATAAAAAGCATTAAAAGCAATAAATGCTAGTCCGATTGGGGATTTTGCTAACATTGATTTTAAAAACGAGAAAATAAAAGCGATTTTAATATTGCGACGATATTTTCCGGCGATAGCAAGGATTCGTGACATTAATGAGATCATAATTAATTACCTCCTTGATTATGACTAACTCTCCAATTAGCACTATTATTTGCCATGGTCCATAACTTTTGGTATTCAAGGCAAGTATCTATAAGTTCTTGATGAGTTCCTACTGCGTTTAAATAGCCATTTTTAAGTACACAAATCTGATGTGCATTGATAATTGAATGTAGATGGTGGGCAATAACAATAACAGTTTTATCTTTGATAACTTCTGCAATTGCGGCATTCATTTTTTCTTCATTTTCTGGATCCATAAATGCAGTAGCTTCATCAAGAACAATGATTGGAGCATCTTTGAGAATTGCCCGAGCAAGAGAAATTCTTTGTCGTTCACCACCGGATAATTGTTTTCCTCCATCACCTGCCAAAGTATGAATTCCTAATTCAAGACGGCTTAAAAATTCATCACACTGTGCTTTACTAGCTGCTTGATAAACTTCTTCATCACTAGCATCAAGCCGTCCCATTCTAATATTTTCCATCAAAGTTGTATTAAATAGAAATTGTTCTTGTGATACATAGGCAATTTGATTATTTAACGTTTCAATGCTCATTTGTCGTAAATCTTGATTTCCAATTTTGATCGAACCTGAATGGACATCATAAAAATGAACAAGCAGTTTTGCTAATGTGCTTTTTCCACTTCCAGATTCCCCAATCAAAGCCGTTAGTGAGCCTTCTTTAATTTCTAAGTTAATATTATGTAAAACTACATTATTATTGTATGCAAAACTAACATTATCAAAGCTGATATGATGGTTTCTGTCTTTAAAACAATCAGATGTTTGTTGTAGTGGCGGTGCACTTAACATTTTTTCAAGAGACTCAATTTTATAACTGATTTGTGGTAAAGTTGAGACAAACGCCAAAGCCCGTAAAAGCGGAGTACCAATTGCGAATGATAAGCAAAGAATAAGAACTAAGTCAGGTAAACTCGAATAGTTGTGAAGAACTAACCAAGATCCAAATGGTAGAGTAAGTAAAGCTACACATGGTAAAATACTATTATAGAGTGCCATCCATGGCCAACAAGCTTTGTACCAGGCAAGAGTGAAATCACGATATCCACGTATATCATTTTCAAAACGATGATATGATTCACCATCGCGATTGAATACTTTAACAACTTCCATTCCATTAACATATTCAATAATAGTATTATTCATTTTTTGTGCAGCTACGTAGTAATTACTCATTTCTTTCATACCAATTTTGAACATTGCCCCCATCGCTAATAAACCAATGGGAAGAGAACCTAAAGATAATAAGGCAAGTTTCCAATCAACAATAAACATAACAATATAGATGAAGAGGGGAATAGCTAAGTTCGAGATGCCTTCCGGCAAAGCATGTGCCAATAGTAGTTCAATTGCTTCAATATCATCAATAAAAGTTTTTTTATGAGCACCAACTCCTTTTTCTTGAATAACTCCTAATGGTTGCTTTTCAAGTTTACATTGTAAAGAAATTCGTAGATTTTTTAATGTGTGATATGCACTTTGGTGTGATAAGGCAAGACCTTTAACATAAAAAACGGCATATAAGATAAGTGAAATTGCAATGGCAATAACTCTAAAAATAATATAATGAGTGCTTATTTGCTGATGCATGATTAAAGGTGTAATAATTTGATAGATAAAAAGAAACGGTAAGATATTCATTCCTACTCCAATCAGCATTGTGGCAATAGCTTGATAAGTTTTTTTTCGATAATCACCAGCGTATTCTAATACTTTTTTAAGCATGTAATCCCTTCTTTCTGGTTAGTTTTAGCTAACCTAAGTTTTTTTTAAAACTCCCATCTAGGGAGTTTAACGTGTATATCCAAGAACTTGGTACCAGTTAAAGAAATGGCAGACAATTTGGCAATGATTCTCTATTTGCTCCCAACTAAAACCATGGATGAATGGCTCATAGATCGTAGTCCAAAAAGAAGATAGTAGAGTATGAAATTCCGTTTTACTGATTTCCGTAGTAAAAATTCCTCGATTTTTAGCTTCAAGATAATATTCATAAGTATAGATGGACATTTTTTCAACCCAGTCGTGAGTAAAATTAGAAAAGGAAGTACCTTGTGAGCATGATAGTAATAGAATAAAGCCATCATAATGGCTATATAAAAATTTAAACCACCATAACATTACATCGTTATTCATATTCCAGGCTTCAATTAATTCAAATTCTGTAACTGTTTCAAAATTGATCCTACGGTTGTCAGCGACTTCATTTAAAGCTTCTAAAGTAGGGGTAACTACTGCTGTAAATAATTCCTCTTTACTTTTATAGCGTTTGTAAAGTGCCCCTGTAGTAACCTTTGCATTTGCACAGATTGTTTTCAAAGAAGCTTTCTCATAACCTTGTGATAAAAATTCTTCTTTAGCACTTTTTAAAATTCTTGGATCAATAGATTTATCGGGTTTTGACAATTTATCGCCTCCTTTTATACTGATAATTAAATTATCGATAATCTAATTATCAGTATAAAAGTAATTGCACTTGATGTCAATCGTTACAATAAAATTTTAGGTTGAAAGTAATAAATTTGTTTTTATAAAAATTTAATTGGAATAAATAAAAAAGCCAACTTTTGAATAATGTATAAGTTGACTTTTTGAGGATTATTTAATTTAGAGGTATTTCAAGTATATGTGCTTTATTGATGATAACGCTTTAAAAGAATTTTTTTTAAATAAGCTTTAATATAGAAAATTAAACTTAGCAATAATGCTAAAAGGATCAATGTTTCAATCATAATTAAACAGTAACTAGTTTTTTACCCTGATCAGCAACAGCATCGATCTTCTCTTTTAATAGCGTTTCATCACCTAAATAGTAATGTTTTATTACTTTAAATTCATCATCAAATTCATATACTAAAGGAATTCCAGTTGGAATATTAATATTCATGATTGCTTCGTTACTTAACTTATCAAAGTATTTAACCAACGCTCTTAATGAATTACCATGTGCAACAATTAAGGCTCGTTTACCAGCCTGCATATCTTTTTTTACTGTTTCATTAAAATAAGGAATAACCCGCTCAATTGTTGTTTTTAAGCTCTCACCTGCTGGTAAAAGAGCAGAGTCAATATTTCGATACATTGCCTGCTTTTGCGCGCTGCGTTTATCATTTATATTTAAAGCTGGTGGCAGTACATCAAATGAACGACGCCAAATTTTTACCTGTTCTTCACCGTATTTTTCTGCAGTTTCCGCTTTATTTAATCCTTGTAAAGCACCATAATGACGTTCGTTTAGTTTCCAGCTTTTATTGACAGGCAGCCAGCAGAGATTCATTTCATCTAATATATGATTTAATGTGTGAATGGCTCTTTTCAGATAAGAAGTGTAGCACACATCAAATTCATAACCTTCATTTTTTAAAATCGTGCCTGCTTGTATTGCTTCTCGATGGCCAGTTTGGCTTAAATCTACATCTGTCCATCCTGTAAAAAGATTTAATTTATTCCAGTCACTTTCTCCATGACGTACTAATACTAGTTTCATAATATCTCTCCTTTTAGTTAGCTTAAGCTAACTATATTTGTATAATATTCCAATGAACAAAATTTGTCAACTAAGATGATAATAAAAGCAAGCTGTTACGATATTTTTCACAAAAGAATTAATCTGATTTTACTGACTGAAAAGATTAAGATTTCATTTGAAATGATTTTTAGTTATAATAATTTTATAGGCTTGAGAAGTTAGAGAGTGAGGGAATGGTTATAGTAACAGCAAGCACTGATGTGGCTTTTTGATTATCAATGAAAATATATATATAAATATGATAATATTTTAGTAACATTGGAAATAAAAATGCCGGTATCGATTAATATTGATGAAAGCGACTTTTCAACTTTTGAAAATGCTGGATTTAATATTAAAAATAATGATATATTAGAAATAATGAAAGCGATTTAATGAGGTAGGAAAATGAGTAGAGTAAAAAGTTTAAATATCAAGTATGTAGCCAGTCAAGTATTTTATTTTGCAACCTTTGCCGCAATGATGGGATATGCCTCAGTATACCTATTGCACAAAGGTTTTAGTAATTCAACAATTGGTATAATTTTGTCCCTATGCAATATTTTAGCGGTGTTCATGCAACCGGCATTAGCAACTTTTGCTGATAAGAATCAAAAGATTGAAATTCGTAAAATTATTACAACTATCGTTGCAATAGCAATTGCTTTATCTGCAATTTTATTAGTAGTTCCAAGTAATCAGGCAATTATTTTTATTTTGATTGTATCAATCTTTTCATTAATGACAACGATAATGCCGCTAATGAATACTTTGGCATTTGTTTTTGAAAAGTATGGAATTCAAGTGAATTATGGCTTGGCTCGAGGGCTGGGGTCTGTTGCTTACGCTGTTGCATCAATGGTATTAGGACATGCAGTTGATGCTTTTAGTCCGGATTTATTACCAGTATGTTATGTTGTCTTTAATGCACTATTATTTATTGTTGTTCATGGCTATGTATTGCCAAAAAGTGAACAAATCGAAGTTGCAGTTGAGACAAATGACGAGGATGAAGTTGCAGTAAATAATGAAGGTTTGCTAAGATTTGCTGGTAAATATAAAAAATTTATTGTATTTTTATTAGGGTTTGTTTTTGTTTATTTTGCCCATACAATTATTAATAATTTCTTTATCCAAATAATTACTAATGTAGGCGGTAATAGTAGTGATATGGGAAATGCTGTATTTTTAGCAGCGATGTTAGAATTACCGACAATGGCATATTTTACGAAGCTTAGTAAAAAAGTTAATTGTGGAACGTTAATTAAAATTTCTATTATTCTATTCTTAGTAAAACATGTGATTACTTATTTTGCAGATGGAATGACAATGATCTATATAGCTCAAGCTTTCCAAATGGGGGCTTATGCTTTATTTATTCCGGCATCTGTTTATTATGTGAATTGTAAAATTACCCCACAAGATATGGTTAAAGGTCAATCATTTGTGACTACTTCAATGACAGTAGCAGGGGTTTTTGGTAACTTGATTGGTGGGATGTTACTAGATTCAGTTGGTGTTAGCCAAGTACTGTTAATTAGTGCTGTTCTATCATTAATAGGTGCGGTAATTGTAGTAATGTCTGTTGAAAAAGTATAATTTTATAGAATTAATGAAAGTGTCGGTTTAGTTATTTAAAATGGTGCTTTAAAATAATATAGGGTACTAAACAAAAAGCTTTAACAAAAAGTAGGGTTAG
>OBUV01000031.1_pt1 | contig 110922 bp, 86 predicted proteins | sample 1475971 | NCBI WGS metagenome assembly OBUV01 (sample SAMEA2579962, study PRJEB22360) | human gut metagenome | biome: human gut; feature: human-associated habitat; material: faeces | place: Denmark | collected 2008/2010
GATTCACCACCGCATTCGCGCGATCGCCTTTCTGGGAATACGCCTGGCCCAGCGCACCCAAAGCTTCACTGTCTTTCGGGTTAGCGCGCACCGCCTGTTGCAGTTCGGGAATAGCTTTACCCGCCATGCCTGAATCCACCGCGGCTAAACCTTGCGCACGAGCGCGGAAATTAGGATCAGCCAGTTGTTTTTGTTGTTCTGCCAGTTGCGATTGCGCCAGTGCCACACTATCGCCATCGCTAAAGATTGAGAGATATTTTTTCAGCGCCTGCACGCTGGCATCACTGACAGGCATGTCTTTTATCTGTGCGTACCAGATTTTAGCGGCACCCTCTCGCCCGGCGTTGGATTTCGCCATCTGTTCCAGCACGGCAAAACCTTCGTCACGGCGATCGCTGCTAAACAGCAATAACGCCAAATTGTTTTGCAACCCCGTATTGCCCGGTGTATCCGCATTGATGCGTTTTAGCTGATTAATCGCTTCGCCACGACGCGCCGGAATTTTCGCCACTGTACTCCAGTACTCGACGGCAATATCACCTTCCGGCGGCGCTCCGTTAAACAGTTTGTTGTAACCTGCCACGGCTTCTTCTGCGTGCCCCGTGGTGGCCTGTAAACGCGCCTGTTGCAGTGCCTGACGACCATCTGCCGTGGAAAGCAGCATGATGGTACGCGACGATTTATACGCATTTGAACTCGGCGCTAATTGCGACAGTCGGTCGAGCTGTTTTTGCGCCCCGTCAGTGTCTCCCTGACGTAATAATGAACGAAAACGAGCAGCAACCACATCCGGGTTATTCGGATCGATAAGCTCCAGACGATACAGCGACTGCTGCACCAGGTCTTCACGATGGGTAGCTTCGCCCACCCGAACCTGCTCCAGCAACTGTTGCTGGGCGGTTGGTGCCGCCTCGACCATCGGCATCATGGCCAGACCGAGGGAAAGCGTAAGGATATTTAGTGTGAATTTGCGCATTCCAGGCCCCAGTCAGGTAATAACTCACCCTTTGTCGAGAAGCGAAAACGGTGTTGATCCCAGCCTTGTCCAAACAGGGTCAACACATAGTTGTAATAGGCATCGCTACCAGGAAAGTTATCGGCTACGCGCTGGCGCTGTACAGCCTGCGCATCACGGTTCTGAAGAAACGGCAACATAGCCGCAGAAAAACCGACTGGCCCTTTACCCTGCGCTTTCCCCGTCGCGACATCAACTTTCTCCGGTGGATAACCATTTTTCTCGGTAAATGTTGCCATCGGTTTAAAACGGTTGAGCATCCGCGCTTTTTGCGGATCGCTATCCGGCATCATGCCGACCCACATATAGACGCGAATAGCGTCGTAACTGCTGATCAACGTTTTCTCCGGCTTTAACTGCCAACCTTTGTCTTTCTCATAGCGTACCCAGTCTGGTGAAAAACCTTTCGGTGCAGTTTCCAGCAGTAAGCGCTGATTGGTTTCGCGCAGCGTAGTCCACGGCGCGCCAAAGCGGGTGAAATACTGCGCCAGCGTTGGAGGCAGGTAACTCGGGTTAAAGCGCCAGGTGTTATCCTCAGCAAAGCCCACTTTGCCCGGTAACAGCATGGAACCCAACCCTGGCACCGTCACCACTTCTTCTTGCGCAATGCGTTTTAACAACGCGCTACCGATGTCGGTATAGCGTTGCTCTTTCCACAATCGTCCTGCTTCCAGCAGTGACCAGGCCATCCAGATATCGCCGTCAGAGGCTGAGTTACTGTCCAGCACTTCCCACTTCGTGTTCTCTTTCTTGCCCCATAGCCAGGCGGGCAAATGTTCTTTTAATGACCCCTGGGCGAGATTGTTCTGCGTCCAGTCGAGAAGGTTGTCGAAAGCCGCACGGTCGTTAGCCGCCAGGGCAAAGAACATGCCGTAACTTTGCCCTTCGGAGGTGGTAATTTTGCGCGCATCACTGGGGTCAATGACGCGCCCCTCCTGACTGATGTAATCCTTTTTGAACTGCTCCCAGGCAGGCCAACTGCAGGCAGCCTGAACACTAAAGGCAGCCAGCAGCAGCATCGTCACGATTCCACTACGCAAAACATTCATCATCAATTACTCATTATCCGGGTTAAGACGACGACGGCTGATGATACGCAGCAGACGCCACAGTACCCAGGCCAGCAACACCACGCTGATTGCCGCCAGCACCGCCAGCAGAATCGGGTGATTCGCCAGTGCATACCACAAGCGTTCGAACCACGGCAGATGTCCGACGTAATAGATATCACCGACACGCAAACTGTTTACGCCAGATTCACGGATCACCGCTACCGAGCCAAACATGGTGGCGCGTTTGCCGCTGTCGTTCACCGCATCGTTAAGCATTTCATAACCGCGAGGGCTGTCCGCCAGCAGCGCAATCACACTGCGCTGGTCGTTATACGGTGACTGGAAGCCAATCACCGCCGCCATCGCGCCGGAAGACGTCAGCGTTGACTGGGTTTCTGCCGCGCGGTCGTTTTCGTCCGGCACAATCCCCGGGAATGGCGTCTGACGCATCGGCGTTTTCACCCAGCTTTCTGTGGCCTGTACCAACATATCGATCTGCTTATCGTCTTTCAGTTTTTCAGGGATACCGCCGATGATCATGATATCGGCGTCTTTCCCCTGAATGGCGCTGCCGTCATCGGTCACCGTCAGGTTAATCGCCGGGAAGCCCGTCTGTGCGCCAATAAAGCCAACGGTATTGAGCAGCGTTTCCATCTGCGCTTCATTTGGCGTTTTTGGCATCACGGTGATGGTTTGCGACAGATCCGCCATCCGGCTGAACGGGAAGCCCGCGTTAGCAAACGCGCGCAAATCCGGCATCGGTATAAAGTGGTAATACTTCGAGAAGTCGATGGTGGAGTCATCGCCAATCACCACGTGATTCTGCACCGGCTGGAAGGTAATACAGTTATTCACCGAACCGCCCGGCATCGGGTTCATGTATTCAAAGTCAAAGCGTAACTGGTTGGTGGCTCCCAGTTTCAGCGCCGGAATCGAGACATCGGTTTTACCATCCAACAAGCCTTGTAACACAGGTATACGCAGCAGCAGGCGATTTGCCTCCTGTTTGCTACTCAGATTGAAGGATTGCAGGAACTGGTTGTTCAGGCTGATATCCATCCGTGAACTGTCTTTCACCGGCGGCGTGGTGTAGCGATAGTTGATATCCATATCGATACCGGTACTACGCATCAGATAGAGATCCGGCGGCAAGTTTAGCGAGACGTTAATCGCAGCCGGTTCCAGACCGCTGGACTGTAACTGTTCTTCATAGGTTTTCAGCTCGCCAAAGGTGACCGGACGATCGGTACGCACCCAGTTCGGCGCATCGTACGGCTTACGTGGCAGCAGCGGTTTGACTTCTTTCACTTCTACGCTGTCGCCGCGGAACAGAATATTGCCCTGGGCGATACCTTTCGCTGCCTGCAACAGGTCTTTGTCGTCACGACCAAAAACCACCAACAGCTTGACGTAAGGATTTTCCGGATGGTTGATCATCTCAATCACCGGGGCTTTTACTGCCGGATGATCGCGCAGGAAGTCCGGGCGTTTGTCGTTAGTGGCAAAAACAATGGCATTGCGATCAGGAAGTTGATTATAGAGTACCGGGAAGTTCTGCCCACGCCAGCCGGAACGGGAACCAAACCACGAGGCAACAATGGCGGAAGCCTGTTGCAGCCCCACATCCGGCGCACCGGCAAAGACCATCGGGAGCGTATTAGTACGGTTATCGCGTGGGTCGAAGAACGGTATCGGGAAGTGCGACAGGTCATTTTTCACATTCAGTGATTGATACGTCAGATCCAGCCCACTACTGCGTCCGACATCCAGCCAAAGTGTGGTGCTGGCCGGGTTTTCGCACACATCCTGATAATGACCGACAAACTCCAGCCGCACGCGGTTGAAGTCGGTAATAAACAGCGGATTAATCGGCATTTGCGCCAGTGTCTTTTTACCCAACTGTTCTTTGGTCACTGGCAGCACACCCATCAGTTCATCATTCAGATAAACCTTTAACTGCGACTGGACAGGCAGCAATGACGGCGACGGCGTATATTCAAGGTTAAGCATCGCCTTCGTTACCACTTCGTCGCTGCGCATACCAAACTCAATACTGCCGTTCGGGTTGATGCCACGCAGCACCATGCTGCCCGGCGGCGGCGCGATTTGCGCAAAAGTCAGCTTCACATCCCGTGAAGGGCCGTTCTGCGCGACGACTGGCGCATCCGCTCCCTGCACGCCCGGCATCACCTGCCCCACCTGCGGGCTCTGCTCCGCCTGAGTAGGTACGGCTGGCTCAGCATTGATCAGTGGTTGCGTTGCAGGCGTCGCATGCGTCATGTAAGAAGGGAATGCACTCATCCCCATTGCCACTGCACAAATCCAGAATAGTTTTCTTTTCATCGCGTTATCATCATTGTTGAGCCAAAACCTGATCCGATGGTTGTACCGTTTCGCTCCGCTCCGGGCGGCGCGGAATGAACGAAACAACCCAGGAAACCAGAGAAGTCAGCGCGCGGAAAATGCCCTTCACTGAAGAAGGCGCAAACTCCGCCAGATGGCGGTAGCCACGGAAGCCGAGCTTCAGAATATCCAGCAGACTTTCCAGCGGCTTATCTTCCGGGTAGCTGTCCTGCCAGAGCGCCCATGTATCCGCACGGGCAAACGTACACTGCACAAAATCGATATGTTGCTGGGTAGTAAGCGGCATCAATTGCAGCCCAACTTCGTTACCCATCACGCGCGCCACCTGAGTCGGGAAGACATATTCCTGCTGACCGCGTTTGAGCAGTAAGTTCACCTTCTGTCCTTCCAGAATCTGCGCCTGACCGTTGATCTTGATCCCCAGACCGCCGTCAGAGAAGTCCTGAACAGTGCAGGAGAAAAGGTGGCCGTCTTCGCGGGCAATGGCCGCTGGCATCGTCATTTCTACACGATGCGAACGCCGTACCTGTTTACTTTCAACCGATACCGCTACCGCGCCGCCGAGAATAATCAGGTTGTAGAACACCCACACCATACTGACAACCACGGTGAGCATTTCAGTTGGCGGGCCGTAGAAGTAACGCCAGATGCCAACAGCGACACCAAACAGGTTGAGCAGGACGAGGAAGATGTACGGTCGCGAGATCACCCAATCGACATATTCTTCCTCCACCAGGCCGCCTTTGGCGGTGACGTTAAATTTGCCTTTATGCGGGTTAATTAACGCCACCAGCGTCGGCGGCGCGATATACCACGCCAGCACTGTTTCGTAGATTTCACTCCAGAACGAGTGGCGATATTTACCCTGAATCTTCGAGTTGGTCAGGCTGGCATGGATCATGTGCGGCAGCACAAACAACGCGATCATCAACGCGGGTGCGTAGATGATGTAAGCATGAAGCAGCAGGAACGCCAGCGGCGCGGTCAGGAAGATCAGCCGTGGAATGCCCGACAAGAAGTGGAACATGGCGTTGACGTAACACAGCCGTTGCGCGAACTTCAACCCTTTACCGGTAAGCGGGTTATCAAGACGGAAGATTTGCACCATCCCACGCGCCCAGCGAATACGCTGACCGATATGTGCCGACAGGCTTTCGGTCGCCAACCCCGCCGCTTGCGGAATACGCATATACGCAGAGGTGTAGCCACGACGGTGCAAACGCAGAGATGTATGCGCATCTTCGGTCACGGTTTCGACAGCAATGCCGCCGATCTCATCTAACGGCTTACGGCGAATCACCGCACAAGAACCGCAGAAGAAGGTGGCATCCCACATATCGTTACCGTCCTGCACCAGACCGTAGAACAGCGTGCCTTCATTCGGCGTTTTACGAAAACGCCCCAGGTTGCGTTCAAATGGGTCTGGTGAGAAGAAATGGTGCGGTGTCTGCATCATCGCCAACTGCTTCTCTTTCAGGAACCAGCCCATCGTCATTTGCAGGAACGAGCGCGTCGGTACGTGGTCGCAGTCAAAAATCGACACGAACTCGCCTTTGGCATATTTCAGTGCGTTGTTGATATTTCCGGCTTTAGCGTGTTCATGAGTTGTTCGGGCGATATATTTCACCCCAACATTTTGTGCAAACTGACGAAACTCTTCCCTGCCGCCATCGTCGAGGATCCAGATATTGAGTTTATCTTTCGGCCAGTCGATACCCAGCGAGGCGTAAATCGTATTTTTCACCACGCTAAGATCTTCGTTGTATGTCGGCACAAAAATATCCACCGATGGCCATTGCGACATATCTTTTGGCAGCGGTACTGGCTGACGGTTCAGCGGCCATACCACCTGGAAGTAGCCAAGCACCAGCACAATCCACGCGTAAGTTTCCGCGAACAGCAGAATTAAGCCACACACCAGGCTAACCGGATCGTCCCAGTTCAGCGTGGAAGTGTAGCGCCACCAGATATAACGGCACGAAACGGTGAGCGACAGCACAATCAGCATCAGTGCAGAGAAGCGTCCCGGTAAACGCCGCACCATTAGCGCTACACCCCACAGCAACATCAGGAAGATAAACTGTGACAGTGGGTTAAACGGCTGGGTGACGCAAATCAGCGCCAGAATCAGCGAGAACGTCACGATGATGCCAAGAATAAAGCGCCGTGCTCCGGCGCTTATATGGCCCAGCTCTTTTTTCTCATCAAGATGTTGCGTGTTATGACTGAAGCGAGCCGGAAGCTCATCCATCCATTGATGATAACGACCACGAATATTCTGCAAGCGTGAAAACGAACGCCAGCGCGGTTTCGCCGTTTCTCTGCGTGAAGCACTGATTAACAACCAGCAGGTCTGGATTACATAGCGGACCGGATCCAGCGGACGCGGGCGCGCGGCGTTGATATGCGGATAAAGGTTTTTATGTTCTGCTCGAATACGCTGCCAGCGCGGATGTTCCAGCGGAATAAATACCCAGGCGAGAATCAGCCAAAAACAGCCGAGCGTCGCGCTAAAAGGCGACGCGCCGTGACGACGATATTCCCGATAACGCCCGATAAGACGTGCGTTGACCGGCGGGATAAGCAACCACCGGGTCAGAATACTCATGATTCGCTCCCGGCTGACGCTTTCAGCCCGGAATAGTTCAACAGACACCAGTTCGCCAGCGTTAGAATCTCTTCTGCCGCCAACGCATCGCTACGGTATTCGCCCAACGGTTGTTTTGCCGCCAGACATTCAGCCATCGCTTCATCACGATGGATCAACATCGGCAACAAGCGCCGCTGGCTTTGCAACCATAGTTGGTAAATATCATCCTGAACCTGGCTACCTACGCGAAAATCATTAATTAAAATATGCGCGCCAGCAGGTAGTACCTGCTGATGCAGCCGAATATGACAGTTGGCATCCACTTTAACGATTGCCAGGGTGTGATCGCACAGACTCAGCAACTGATGCGTTATCTGCGAGGCGTCGCGTGGTAAATCGATCAAAATCCATTGATAACGCCCGCTAGCTTTCAGTTGCTGAATACCGGTGCAAATCTCGCCCAATCGCGTTTGCCAGTGTTGGGGATTTTCATGTTCTTCGAGAGTCAGTTGACCAAAGGGCAGCAGATCGAGCTGCGAGGTATAACGTAGCCCGGCATCACGCCAGTCCTGACCATCCAGCATGGCTCTTGCCCAGCCCTGACGGTGAGAAAAATCAACGTTAAATGACAGGCGCAGCAAATTGTCCGGGCAGGCATCGACCACCAGGACATTTTCTCCTAACATTTGCAATGACCAGCCTAACGCGGCAGTGATGGTTGTAGTACCCACGCCACCCCGCACCCCCTGCAATCCCAGTACGGCCATTTACCACTCCCCTACTTCTGCTGCGCAAACTCAGCCAACAGCGGCCAGCGTTTTAATGCTGCAGCCAACTGTTCGCGTTGAGAAATATCGGCATAATCAATATCAGGCAGTGAAAAAGCCTGTTTTAGCGCCAAAATATCATTCTGGAAGATATAGCCTATCGCGGGATCAGGCAGAATATCGGGTTCATTGTTATTCATTATGGATGATCCCTATGAAATAAACATATTACACAGTAAGACACTTTCACCGCTTTATTGCTAACGGTGGCACAGAAGTTCGCTCATTTTTTGGCTTTCCGTTACGCAACAGAAAAACTAAAAAACGAAAAGGCTGATATCACAAGGCTTCTGACCTGCTAAATTGATTCACATGCTAAATCTGATAAGTTTTAATTTCAATGGTAGGTTTATTTCTTAGCTTTCGCTAGTAAACTGATAATCAGACAAAATGGCGACTTGAGGGACACTGTGGACCCTGTATTCTCTATCGGTATCTCATCCTTATGGGATGAGCTGCGACATATGCCAGCAGGCGGCACCTGGTGGTTTAACGTCGATCGCTATGAAGATGCTATCAGTCTGGTGAATCAAACCATTGCATCTCAGGCCGAAACCGCGAAAGTCGCGGTCATTAGCATGGACAACGATCCTGACAAATACTTCAAATTAGATGATTCTCAAGGACCAGAAAAAATAAAATTATTTTCGATGCTAAATCATGAAAAGGGTCTATACTATTTGCCACGTGATTTACAGTGTTCTATTGATCCTCAAAATTACCTTTTCATTCTTTTTTGCGCAAATAACGCATGGCAAAACATTCCTGCCGAGCGGCTTCGCTTATGGCTGGAGAAAATGAACAAGTGGAGTAGATTAAACCATTGTTCACTGCTGGTAATTAATCCTGGAAATAATAACGATAAACAATTTTCATTGTTGTTGGAGGAGTACCGTTCGCTTTTTGGACTCGCCAGTTTACGTTTTCAGGGTGATCAGCATCTGCTGGATATCGCCTTTTGGTGTAACGAAAAAGGCGTCAGCGCCCGTCAGCAACTGACCGTCCAGCATCAAAATGGCATCTGGGCGTTAGTTCAGCGTGAAGAGGCAGAGATCCAACCACGCAGCGATGAAAAACGTATTCTCAGTAATATTGCTGTACTGGAAGGCGCGCCACCGCTATCGGAACACTGGAAGCTATTCGACAATAACGAAGCCTTGTTCAATGAAGCCCGTACCGCTCAGGCAGCAACGGTCGTTTTCTCTTTACAGCAAAATGGACAAATTGAACCTTTGGCCCGCAGTATTCATACTCTGCGCCGCCAGCGTGGCAGCGCATTGAAAATCCTCGTGCGGGAAAATATCGCCAGCCTGCGCGCCACCGACGAGCGTTTATTGTTGGCCTGCGGCGCAAATATGGTTATTCCATGGAACGCTCCACTCTCTCGCTGTCTGACGATGATTGAAAGCGTGCAGGGGCAGAAGTTCAGTCGCTATGTACCGGAAGATATCACCACACTGCTGTCGATGACTCAGCCGATTAAACTGCGGGGGTTTCAGAAGTGGGATGTGTTCTGTGATGCGGTTAATAACATGATGAATAACACCTTGTTACCTGCTCACGGTAAAGGCGTTCTGGTGGCTCTGCGCCCGGTGCCTGGCATCCGTGTCGAGCAAGCACTGACGCTGTGCCGCCCTAATCGTACCGGAGATATTATGACGATTGGTGGCAATCGACTGGTGCTGTTTCTCTCTTTCTGCCGGATTAATGATCTGGATACCGCGTTGAACCATATTTTCCCACTGCCTACTGGCGATATTTTCTCCAACCGCATGGTTTGGTTTGAAGATGACCAAATCAGCGCCGAGCTGGTGCAAATGCGCCTGTTAGCGCCGGAACAATGGGGTATGCCGCTGCCTTTAACGCAAGGCTCCACGCCAATCATTAATGCCGAACACGATGGTCGCAACTGGCGACGCATACCTGAACCACTGAGATTGCTGGATGATGCTGTGGAGCGTTCATCATGATGACCATCAGCGATATCATTGAAATTATTATCGTTTGTGCACTGATATTTTTCCCGCTGGGCTATCTGGCTCGACATTCTCTGCGGCGTATTCGTGACACTTTGCGTTTGTTATTCGCTAAACCTCGTTATGTAAAACCGGCCGGTACATTACGCCGTGCGGAAAAAGCCAGGGCAACCAAAAAATGACTCAATTTACCCAAAACACTGCTATGCCTTCTTCCCTCTGGCAATACTGGCGCGGCCTTTCTGGCTGGAACTTCTATTTTCTGGTTAAGTTCGGCCTGCTGTGGGCGGGCTATCTTAACTTCCATCCGCTACTAAACCTGGTATTTGCCGCGTTCCTGCTGATGCCGATTCCACGCTACAGCCTGCACCGTCTACGTCACTGGATAGCCCTGCCAATCGGTTTTGCATTGTTCTGGCACGACACCTGGTTGCCTGGCCCGGAAAGCATCATGAGTCAGGGTTCGCAGGTCGCCGGTTTCAGTACCGATTATTTAATCGACCTCGTCACTCGCTTTATTAACTGGCAGATGATCGGAGCCATTTTTGTATTGTTAGTGGCCTGGTTATTCCTGTCGCAATGGATTCGCGTCACCATTTTTGTCGTCGCCATTCTGGTGTGGTTGAACGTACTTACCCTGGCGGGTCCAAGTTTCTCCCTCTGGCCAGCCGGTCAACCGACCACGACGGTGACAACGACAGGTGGCAACGCAGCAGCAACTGTCGCTGCCGCAGGCGGTACGCCGGTGGTTGGTGATATGCCTGCGCAAACCGCGCCGCCGACAACCGCAAACCTTAATGCCTGGCTGAGTAATTTCTATAACGCCGAAGCGAAACGTAAGTCAACCTTCCCATCTGCTCTTCCGGCTGATGCACAGCCATTTGAATTGCTGGTCATCAACATCTGCTCACTCTCCTGGTCGGACATTGAAGCTGCCGGGTTAATGTCGCATCCGTTATGGTCGCATTTTGATATTGAGTTCAAGAACTTCAACTCCGCCACCTCATACAGCGGTCCGGCGGCAATTCGTCTGCTGCGCGCCAGTTGTGGGCAGACTTCGCACACCAATCTGTATCAACCAGCCAATAATGACTGCTATCTGTTCGATAACTTGTCAAAACTGGGCTTCACCCAGCACTTGATGATGGGGCATAACGGCCAGTTCGGCGGCTTCCTGAAAGAAGTGCGCGAAAATGGCGGTATGCAGACAGAATTGATGGATCAAACAAACCTGCCGGTTATTTTACTGGGCTTTGATGGTTCGCCAGTTTATGACGATACCGCCGTGCTTAACCGCTGGCTGGACGTAACCGAAAAAGATAAAAACACCCGCAGTGCCACGTTCTACAACACGCTTCCACTGCATGATGGCAACCATTATCCGGGCGTCAGTAAAACAGCAGACTACAAAGCGCGGGCGCAGAAGTTCTTTGATGAACTGGACGCCTTCTTTACCGAGCTGGAGAAATCGGACCGTAAAGTGATGGTCGTCGTCGTACCAGAGCACGGCGGCGCGCTGAAAGGTGACAGAATGCAGGTATCAGGTCTGCGTGATATCCCTAGCCCATCAATCACTGATGTCCCCGTTGGCGTAAAATTCTTCGGCATGAGGGCACCGCATCAAGGCGCACCGATTGTTATCGACCAACCCAGCAGCTTCCTGGCAATTTCTGACCTGGTGGTTCGTGTTCTCGACGGTAAAATTTTCACCGAAGACAATGTTGACTGGAAAAAACTCACCAGCGGATTGCCACAAACAGCGCCGGTATCTGAGAATTCAAACGCGGTGGTGATTCAATACCAGAACAAACCTTACGTTCGGTTGAATGGTGGTGATTGGGTGCCATACCCGCAGTAAACTCGAAAAAGGCCGCAGAGTTTTATCCCTGCGGCCTGGTCCGGGCGCAAATTGCCATTACGGCAGCCGACGCCCGCATGGCATGTTACTTCCGCTTATTCAGCCAGCTCACGATCAGGCTGGCGAGAATGCCAGCAATGACCGGAGCCGCTAAATCGTGCCAGAAGGCCATGCCTAACTGCGCGAGCGTCATATAGCCGCCTGTGTTGTAATGACAACGTTTCGCGGCTATTCTTGAGTTGTTTGGGTTCAAGAATGGCCCCCGTGATGTTGTCAGGTATATATCTGCAACGTGCGGGGGTTTTCTCTTTCCAGCAACCAATGCCACCAGGGATAAAGCCCCGCAACATTGCGCCTCACCGGAACCCTCCGGCTTGCCGCTGATTCTACGGCAGCGTATCTGTCCTGAAATCTCTCAATTTTTCACTCTGTGCTGCGCATTCCGCAGAATATTATCGGCTTGCAGCCGTTGCATTTTTCTCACGAAAAAGACCGCAGAGTTTTATCCCTGCGGCCTGGTTCGGGCGCAAATTGCCATTACGGCAGCCGACGCCCGCATGGCACGTTACTTCCGCTTATTCAGCCAGCTCACGATCAGGCTGGCAAGGATGCCAGCAATGACCGGAGCCGCTAAATCGTGCCAGAAGGCCATGCCTAACTGCGCGAGCGTCATATAGCCGCCTGTGTTGTAATGACAACGTTTCGCGGCTATTCTTGAGTTGTTTGGGTTCAAGAATGGCCCCCGTGATGTTGTCAGGTATATATCTGCAACGTGCGGGGGTTTTCTCTTTCCAGCAACCAATGCCACCAGGGATAAAGCCCCCGCAACATTGCGCCTCACCGGAACCCGGTGGCTTGCCGCTGATTCTACTGACGCTTTCTGCCCCTGGTATCTGCCTGTTTTTCACTTTGCGCGATGCATTCCAGCTTATTTTCATGTTTGCAGAATTTTCACTGTCCGCATTACCCGCGATCTGACACCAGGCTGGTAGTGAAATGCGCAATTTTGTAGAATTGCGCCTCCTCGCGATTCTCCCCGGTGAATCTGTTGCCTCATTCTTAGCACACTGCGTATTCGACTTCTCCGCCTGTTGCGCAAGAGAAACGGGGGATAACCATCTTTGCGGGGCTGACTTCTTTCTGGACAGGACTTTATGCAGGACAACACATTACAACTACGCGATCAGAAATTGCCATTTACGCGATACGACTTCGGCTGGGTTTTATTATGCATAGGAATGGCAATTGGTGCCGGAACGGTGCTGATGCCAGTACAAATTGGGCTGAAGGGAATTTGGGTATTTATCACCGCAGCCATTATTGCTTATCCGGCAACCTGGGTAGTACAGGATATTTATTTAAAAACACTTTCTGAAAGTGACTCCTGTAATGACTACACCGATATTATCAGTCATTACCTGGGGAAGAACTGGGGAATATTCCTCGGCGTCATTTACTTTTTGATGATTATCCACGGAATTTTTATCTATTCCTTATCTGTGGTTTTCGACAGTGCTTCATATCTGAAAACCTTCGGGTTGACTGATACCGATCTTTCACAATCTTTAGTCTATAAAGTGGCTATTTTCGCCATACTGGTCGCTATCGCTTCCGGTGGAGAACGGTTGTTGTTTAAGATTTCCGGGCCAATGGTAGTGGTCAAAGTGGGCATTATTGTGGTGTTCGGTTTTGCAATGATCCCCCACTGGAATTTCGCCAATATAACCGCTTTTCCGGAGGCTTCTGTCTTCTTCCGCGATGTCCTGCTCACGATTCCTTTTTGCTTCTTTTCTGCGGTATTTATTCAGGTGCTTAACCCGATGAATATTGCCTACCGTAAACGGGAAGCAAATAAAATACTGGCAACACGACTCGCACTGCGTACTCACCGGATTAGCTATATCACGCTCATCGCAGTAATTCTGTTTTTTGCCTTTTCGTTTACCTTTTCGATTAGCCATGAAGAGGCGGTTTCCGCGTTTGAGCAAAATATCTCAGCACTGGCGTTGGCCGCTCAGGTGATCCCCGGGCATATCATCCATATCACCTCTACGGTGTTGAATATCTTTGCTGTACTTACCGCTTTCTTTGGCATTTACCTTGGATTCCACGAGGCCATTAAAGGCATTATTATCAATCTGTTAAGCCGAATTATTGATACCCAGAAAATTAACTCACGCATGCTGACACTGGCAATTTGCGCTTTTATCGTCATTACGTTGACCATTTGGGTTTCATTTCGGGTATCGGTGCTGGTGTTCTTTCAGTTAGGAAGTCCGTTATATGGCATTGTGTCGTGCCTCATTCCGTTTTTCCTGATCTATAAAGTCGCACAACTGGAAAAACTTCGCGGGTTTAAAACCTGGCTGATTCTGCTGTACGGTATTTTGCTGTGCTTGTCGCCACTGTTGAAGTTGATTGAGTAAAAGCAACGGGGCTACTCACAGCAGCCCCAGACGATGTCGATAGCATTGCAGTACAGCCTGGATACGCTCCTGAGTCACAAAAAGGGTCAAAAAAGACATGTATTCGATATGTAAAACACTAAAAGATTATTTTTGATATGAGACCGGCATGAAAACCGGTCTCATCGGGTGGGTTATACAACTGGCTTCTGCGGATTTTCATCCTGATCAACAGCAAAGCAGGCCACCAGTTGACCGCCATAGTCTTTTAGCTGCGGCTGCAACTGTGTGCAGAGGCCGAAACGTCTACGACAGCGAGCGTTGAAGGCGCAACCCGGCGGTGGATTCAGTGGGCTTGGCAGTTCACCGGTGAGCTTGATGCGTTCGCGACGATCGTCCGGGTTCAGGCGCGGCGTCGCAGAGAGCAGCGCCTGAGTGTACGGATGACGCGGGTTATTGAAGATTTGCTCCTTCGTTCCCTTCTCCACGCAGCGCCCCAGGTACATCACCATCACTTCATCGGCAATGTGCTCCACCACCGACAGGTCGTGCGAGATAAAGACATAAGAAAGCCCCAGCTCTTGCTGTAGGTCCATCATCAGGTTGAGCACCTGCGCACGCACCGAGACGTCCAGCGCGGAAACCGGTTCGTCGGCAATCACCACGTCCGGGTCAAGCATCAACCCACGGGCGATGGCGATGCGCTGACGCTGTCCGCCGGAGAACATATGCGGATAGCGGTCGTAATGCTCGGTTTTCAGGCCGACTTTCGCCATCATCGACAGGGCTTTTTCCCGACGCTGTTCTTTGCTTAAGTTGGTGTTAATCAGCAGCGGCTCTTCGAGAATTTGCCCGACTTTTTTACGTGGATTCAGCGAACCGTAGGGGTTCTGGAAGACGATCTGGATTTTCTGCCGACGCAGTTTCTGCGCCTGCGGATCGTGCTTGAGCAGATCCTGCCCCTGGTAATACAGTTCGCCGCCGGTCGGCGTTTCGATCATCGTCAGCAACCGACCGAGGGTCGATTTACCGCAGCCAGATTCTCCCACCACCGCCAGCGTTTTGCCGCGTTCAAGGGTAAACGAAACGCCGTCCAGCGCCTTCACCAGACGTTCCGGCGCGAACATACCTTTCTTCACCGGATAATGCTTTTTCAGGTCGATAGCCTGCAACAATGGCTGTTGCGAGGTGGCCTCTTGCGTACTCATAGTGTGGGCCTCCCGGCATCATCAAGTGGGTAATGGCATTTGGACTGACGCCCGTCAGCGAGCATATTCAGCGCCGGTTCTTCAGCGCGGCATTTGTCAGTGGCATAGGGGCAGCGCGGATTAAGCAGGCAGCCGTTCGGGCGGTCGTATTTTCCGGGAACCACACCAGGTAACGACGCCAGACGTTCTTTGTCCTGGGCAAATTCCGGCAACGCACGCAACAATGCCTGGGTATATGGATGACGTGGCGCACGGAAGATAGCGTGGGCATCACCCGTTTCCACCACCTGACCGGCATACATCACGATGATTTTATGCGCCGCTTCCGCCACCAGCGCCAGGTCATGCGTAATCAATACCAGCGCCATGTTCTCTTTCTGCTGTAACTCCAGCAGCAGTTCGATGATTTGCGCCTGAATGGTCACGTCCAGCGCGGTGGTCGGTTCATCGGCAATCAGCAGTTTTGGCCGACAGGCAATTGCCATCGCGATCATTACACGCTGGCTCATCCCGCCGGAAAGTTGATGCGGGTAAACGTCCAGACGCGATGCCGGATCGGGGATGCCGACCAGATTCAACAGGTCAATCGCTCGCTGACGGCGGGTGCTTTTGTTACCCCCCTGATGCACCTTAATCGCTTCCATAATCTGGAAACCAACGGTGTAACACGGGTTGAGACTGGTCATCGGGTCCTGGAAGATCATCGCGACTTCGGCACCGACCAGGTTGCGGCGCTCTTTTTCCGAAATACGCTGCAAATCCTGACCGTTAAATTCCAGCTTTTCTGCCATCACGCGACCGGGATAATCAATCAGCCCCATAATCGCCAGCGAACTAACCGATTTGCCAGAACCAGACTCGCCAACAATGCCAACCACTTCGCCCTGTTTCACGCTGTAGCTGATGCGGTCTACGGCGCGGAATGGTGCGCTTTCATCACCGAAATGCACCGATAATTTATCTATATTTAATAACGCCATCTCGAACCTCTTACTGCTTCAGTTTGGGATCGAGCGCGTCACGCAGACCGTCACCCATCAGGTTAAATGCCAGCACCGTCAGCAGGATCGCCAGACCCGGGAAGGTCACGACCCACCAGGCACTTTGCGCGAACTGCAATACATCGGAGAGCATGGTGCCCCATTCCGGCGTTGGCGGTTGCGCGCCCATGCCAAGGAAGCCGAGGGCAGCCATATCGAGAATGGCGTTAGAGAAGCCGAGCGACGCCTGAACAATCAGTGGTGCAAGGCAGTTAGGGAGAATATTGACGAACATCTGGCGCAGCGCCCCAGCCCCCGCCACGCGGGAAGCCGTCACATAGTCGCGGTTCACTTCCACCAGCACGGCAGCGCGCGTCAAACGGACGTAATGCGGCAGGGCGACAAAGGTTAATGCCAGCGCGGCGTTGCCGATAGATGGGCCGAAGATAGCCACCAGCACCAGCGCCAGCAGCAGGCTTGGCAGCGCCAGCATGATATCGACCACGCGCATGATGATGTTATCGACCAGACCGCCAAAGTAACCAGCGATCAAGCCGAGAATAACGCCCATAATCAGCGACAATACCACCACCAGACAACCGACCAGCAGTGACAGCCGGGCACCATACATCAGGCGCGACATCACATCGCGACCGACGTCATCGGTGCCGAGCAAATGCGCCATGCTGCCGCCTTCCTGCCAGGCTGGCGGGGCGAGCAGCGCATCGCGGAACTGCTCCGCCGGGTTATACGGCGCAATCCAGTTGGCAAAAATCGCGATAAACAGCACGATGACCACGTAAACAAGCCCGACGACTGCGCCTTTGTTGCGTTTAAAATAGTGCCAGAACTCCTGTAACAGGGTCATCGGCACCGGTGCAGTAATCACTTTATTTTCAGTAACCTGTGACATGATGTTCCCTTACTTCTTATGACGAATACGCGGGTTCACCACGCCGTACAGCAGATCGACCAGCAGATTGACGAGGATAATCATCGTCGCCACCAGCAATACGCCCCCCTGCACTACCGGATAATCGCGGCGTTGCAGCGCGTCAATCAACCAGCGCCCCAGACCCGGCCAGGAGAAAATGGTTTCGGTCAGAATCGCCCCCGCCAGCAGCGTGCCCACCTGCAGGCCGATCACGGTCACCACCGGCAGCATGGCGTTGCGCAGCGCATGGACGATAATCACCCTAAGGCGGGTCAGGCCTTTGGCGCGAGCGGTGCGGATATAGTCTTCGCCCAGCACTTCCAGCATCGAGGAGCGCGTCATACGAACGATAACCGCCAGCGGAATCGTACCCAGCACCATCGCAGGTAAGATCATATGTGCGACGGCGTCGATAAAGTTACCGTCTTCACCCCAGATGGCGGTGTCGATCAACATAAAACCGGTTAATGGATTAGCGTCATCGAGGAACACCATGTCGCTCACGCGACCGGAGACCGGCGTCAGGTTCCAGTGCACTGAAACCAGCATGATCAGCATCATGCCCCACCAGAAGATCGGCATTGAATAGCCGGTCAGCGCCAGACCAACCGCCGTGTGATCGAAAATGGAACCCCGTTTAACTGCCGCCAGCACACCAACCGGAATGCCGACCGCGGTCGCAAAAATCATCGCGCAGACGCCAAGTTCCAGCGTGGCCTGGAAGCGCGGCACGAACTCTTCCCACACCGGGATGCGGCTTTTCATCGAAATGCCTAAATCGCCATGCATAACGCCCCAAATGTAGTGGAGGTACTGCTGCCACATCGGTTTATCTAAGCCGAGTTCAGCCAGCAGTTGCGCATGACGTTCTGGGGAGATCCCACGTTCGCCCGCCATGATCATCACCGGATCGCCGGGGATCATGTGGACAAAGGCAAAAGTGAGAAGGGTAATACCGATAAACGTGGGGATGACGAGTCCCAAACGTCGGAGAATAAACTGCAACATAACCCGGATTCTCTGTAGTGACGCACAGCCTGGAACTGCGTGTCTGCATTGCTCACCAATCAATTCCTGTCCTTATCGGGCAGGGAATGAAGTATTGCTACCGGATGGCGCTGCGCGCAGAGGCCAGCGCCACCGGGTATACAGATTGTTGACAAAGTGCGCTTTGTTCATGCCGGATGCGCCGTTAACGCCTTATCCGGCCTACAAAATCTTGCAAACTCAATGCATTGCAAAATTCTCGTAGGCCTGATGAGCGGAACGCATCAGGCAGTTTTGCGTTTGTCATCAGTCTCGTATGGCTTTTAATTATTCAATAGAGACGTTTTCGAAGTGATGTTTGCCTAATGGATCAACCACATAGCCTTTAACTTCTTTACGTACCGGTTCAAACACGGTGGAGTGAGCGATGATCAGTGCCGGAGCCTGATCGTGCATGACCACCTGCGCTTGTTTATACAGTTCAACACGTTTGTTGTGGTCGTCGGTAGCACGCGCCGGTTGAATCAGATCTTCAAACGGTTTGTAGCACCATTTTGAGTAGTTAGAGCCTTGTTCAGAAGCAGCGCAGCTAAACAGGGTGGCGAAGAAGTTATCCGGGTCCCCATTGTCGCCAGTCCAGCCCATCATTACTGTCTGGTGCTCGCCATCTTTTGCACGCTTGAGGTACTCACCCCATTCGTAAGTGACGATTTTGGCCTGTACGCCCACTTTCGCCCAGTCAGCCTGAATCATCTCTGCCATGCGACGAGCATTCGGGTTATACGGACGTTGTACTGGCATTGCCCACAGATCGATGGAGAAGCCTTTTTCCAGACCCGCTTCTTTCAGCAAAGCTTTCGCCTTTTCTGGATCGTAGGTGTAGTCCTGAACGTCGTCGTTATAGCCCCACATAGTTGGTGGGATCAGGTTTTTTGCTGCCACGCCAGCGCCCTGATAAACCGCTTTGATGATCGCGTCTTTGTTCACCGCGTAGGTCAATGCCTGACGAACTTTCACGTCATCCAGTGGTTTTTTCTGCACGTTATACGAGAGGTAGCCAACGTTCAGCCCCGGCATCTCCATCAGGTTGATGGATTTATCCTGCTTCATGCGGGCGATATCTGCCGGGTTCGGGTACGGCATCACCTGGCATTCGTTCTTCTGCAACTTAGCGTAACGCACGGAAGCGTCAGGGGTAATAGAGAAGACCAGCGTGTCGATCTGCGGTTTGGTGCCCCAGTAGCCATCAAACGCTTTGTAACGAATACGGGAATCTTTTTGATACTGCTGTAACTGGAACGGGCCGGTGCCGATTGGGTTGAGGTCCAGTTTTTCCGGCGTACCGGCTTTCATCATCGCGTCAGCATATTCTTTTGACAGAATAGAGGCGAAGTCCATTGCCAGGTCAGCCAGGAACGGCGCTTCCGGGCGAGTCAGCACGAACTGAACGGTGTTGTCATCCACCTTTTTCACTTCGCTGATCAGCTCCGGCAAGCCCATGCCTTCGAAGTATTCGTAGCTGCCGCCAGAAACTTTATGGTACGGGTTTTGCGCATTTTTCTGACGATCGAACGAGAACACCACGTCATCGGCGTTCAGTTCACGCGTCGGTTTAAATTCTTTGTTGTCGTGCCACTTCACACCTTTACGCAGATGGAAAGTATAGGTTTTACCGTCGTCGCTGACTTCCCACTTTTCAGCGAGGCCGGGGATCACTTCGGTGGTGCCGATTTTAAATTCAACCAGGCGGTTATAAAGCGGTACAGAAGAGGCGTCATAGGTGGTGCCAGAGGTAAACAGTTGCGGGTTAAACCCTTCCGGAGAACCTTCTGAACAATAAACCAGAGTTTTAGCCTGAACACTTGCTGCAACGGTCATAGCCACCAGGCTGAGACCAAGCTTTAGCATCCCTGACTTTTTCAAGGAAATACGCATTATTCTGCTCCAATTGTGATGTTTGTTGTTTTAACCCTTTGCAGTGGGTTGTCGCCGCCTGACCTTTTTTGTTTTTTGCCCGGTCGGGTCAACGTAAAGAGGTGGGGATGCCGTACTTATTTACATCAGTGTAACAGTGCGGATCCTCCATAAAATGCCCCTCATGACCTACAATCTGTCAACAGAATGTGAAAACGTCAATACAGCCAACCGGGATTTACAACAACGGTGAGATTCCACAAACAAAGATTAAAAAAACTTCGCAAGGCTATTTGCAGCAGAGAAATTTGTGCTATGCCAACATAACCAGAACAATCACCTTAATATTTCGCAACAACTGGTGATTAAGTTTTAGGCAGATAATGAAAAAAATCTGATGGAATGGTGGTTATCTGAGCGATTAATACCGCGAACGTTAAAGCGCACAGCGGAAAATGCCAGCGCCAGCCATAAGTAACGCAAGAAAAGATTTAAGCAAATATAAAAAAAGACAATGGAATATGTCACAAATCCGTTAATGGATAGTGAGATATGGGGCGCAAATTTGGCAGTGAAATGCGTGGTGTGTAGATTGGATAAAGCGTTTACGCCGCATCCGACAATGGGCTGACACATTTGCCTGATGCGACGCTGGCGCGGCTTATCTGGCCTGAGTTCGAGCGGGCACAAATGCAAAAAAGCCTGCTCGTTGAGCAGGCTTTTCGAATTTGGTCGGTGATAGAGGATTCCTCGCCACTTCGTGGCTCGCCCTGCGGGCCGTTGCTGGCGCAACGTTCTCTCGCTTCGCTTGAGTCGAACCTTTCTGCCCCCGGAGGTTCTCATCCTCTTCAAACCGCAGAAAGCAAAAAACCAGCCCGTAGGCTGGTTTTTCTAAATTGGTCGGTGATAGAGGATTCGAACCTCCGACCCCTTCGTCCCGAACGAAGTGCGCTACCAGGCTGCGCCAATCACCGAATGCGGGGCGCATCTTACTGCGCAGATACGCCCTCGTCAATCCCTTAATAGCAAAATGCCTTTTGATCGGTGAGAAAGTCGGCAGACCATTTAGTTGGCCGCAACGTCCTTCGCCTGCGGGATATGACACCAGTTGTTGTTTTCGTTAATGCCACCGTCCGGTGAAGTATAACCAAGGCAGCCCATGATGGTATCGTACAGCTCTACATGGCGGCGCGGTACTTTCATTTCCGCTTCTTTTTTCAACTGTGCAAATGCCTGCGCGTTGGCCGGATTTTCCAGATATTTATCCGACATCCAGACCATCATCGGTACACGGAACTGTTCCGGCGGTGCATATTCGCGTGGTGTACCATGCAAGTGTTCGCGCTCGTTAATCGACTCACCGTGATCCGCCGCGTAGAAAATAATAGCTTTCTTATCGCGGAATTTGTCAATCACTGTGTCGATAAAATGATCAACGTAGGTTATAGAGTTATCGTATGAGTTAATCATCGGTGCTCGTGGACATTTACGATCAACTGCATAGCACTCTGGTTTCCACTGGGCAAACTGACGGGGATAACGCTGAGTATAGTTGTAGTGCGACCCTTTGGTATGCAGCACAATCAGATGCTTGCCTTCTGGCTTTTTCTCCAGAGAACGCTCGATTTCATTGACCAGCAACATATCGTCCACCGCTTTCCCGCGGTTACGTGGCTCAGCCGCAATTTGCTCACGATAGGCAATGTTGTCAGCCATGGTATTGCTGTAGAACCACATCTCGCTCTGCATGGCGTACAAATCCGAGCTAAAGCCTAACTGCTTGAGAACTGCGAATACGTTCTGCTCTTTGAGCGTACGTTGTGGGTTATCTTCCGTTCCGCCTTCGCGGACAAACATACAGCGTAGTGATAATTTAGTCGCGGTATCACAAGAATAACCACGGTACATCACCAGATTTTTCTCTTTTGCCAGCTTCGGCGTGGTATCACGCTCGTAGCCCAGCATCCCCATATGATCCCAACGCGTGGTTTCACCAATAATAAAAATTACATAGGTGTCGTCGAGATTTTGCGTCGGGGTATAAGTGAATTTTTTCGCCGGATTCATCAACGAACGATTATCTGAAGATTCATCCACCTGTGCCCAGGCGTACAGCCCCAACGCAGAAAGCCAGTTCGAAGGTAAATACGAGTTCGCCAGCACCCCACCATAACTTGGCATATCCACCCCAGCCATGCGGTCTGCACGCTTTTGAGCGACGTCCATCAGACGGATAGGTCCCCATACCAGTAGACCCGCCAGCAGCACGGTAAGCGCACTACGCCAACGTGTTTTCGGTGTACAAAGCTGACGCCAGAAGGTGTCTTGTGAGCGGTTCATCCAGATAAGTATCAACGGGATAATACTCACCAGTACAATCCATGCGATAAGCGACCAGCCAACTACTTCTTTCGACAAATCGATATCGGTAGTCATCACCGAAGCGACAATCCCATAGCCAATCATGACGTTCATAAATGTCATGTAGTAGCTGGCTCCGGCAGAGACCAGCACCAGCAACGAGGCCAACACTTTCCAGACTGTTCTGCCGAAGAGTGAAATTAAGCGTAAAAAGAAGAAGGTAGCCAGGACAGTACCGGCCAGTTCGATAACCGCCGATACACCATTAAGAAAAGTAAAATTATGCGCATAACCATCGAACCGACGGAAATAGACTGCGCAATTCATAAACAGACCGATATAGACAGCGAGCAAAAAGCTTAGCTTTTGCTGCGTTATCGTTTTGATATATCTCATGCAAACAAACCCTGGAAAAACAGGTGATAACACCCTGCATAATAGCTTTTCAGGCCAGGCAGGGGAAAAGTGCGGAGGTTGTCAGATAAAGAAAATCTGCACACGCAGACAAGTAAACCACAGCAAAAGGAAAAAGTGTGGGGAAAGAGTGTACATGAAGCACAAATTTACAAAAATACAAGTATGAAAGGATACTTTTTGTAAATTGAACGCTTAAAAGGACCAGCTAGCTGGCCCTCGATTTTATCAATGACTCATCCTGAATTGTGCCGATACATTTGATTCATACACAATGAAAAAATACGCCACGCTATCTCAGGACGAGTCTGAAACCCGTCGTTAAACTTAACCATGTACCTCACGAAACGTTCTGAATTCAGGCTGGCGAATGGTCGTTGAAAGCGCCAGCGAAAGAATCAGCAAGGCGAAAATGACGTAGAAGGTTACATAGAAGCCGCCAAACAGTGAGGCGATAATCGAGCCGCAAATACTACCGATACCAAACCCGAGGTAAATCACACCGTAGTTTTTCGCCAGGTTATTAAGCCCGAAGAACTCACTAACCAGTGACGGGAAGACGGTAATGGTGCCACCGAAGTTAAAAGCCACACAGGCAATCGCCGCAAAGAATGTCAGCGCATTGAGTGGAGCAAACAACAGCGCTGCCATACCCACCAGCGAAATCACCTGACCAATGGTGATGACACGAATACGGGCAATTTTGTCAGACAGAATGCCCAGCACCAGACGACCAGAAAGGTTAGCAATAGAAATAACCGTCACTGCGTTAGCTGCTGATACTGCATCAAGATGCGCCAGGCTCTGGGCGATATCTTTCGCCACACCAATGACATACAAACCGCTCATACAGGCAGTCAGGAACATCACCGCCAGCATCCAGTATTGCGGTTTACGCATCGACTCTGCCAGAGTGAAATCATTTTCCACCACGCCATTATGGGTTTTGACTTCCTGCTTCGGCGCGTCTTTCATTAAGGTTGCGCCAAAGACAATCATCACCAGCACAATCGCGCCCCAAATCAGAAAGGTTTTTTCCAGACCGACCGTCTCCAGCAGATGCGAGTCGATAAATTTGAATCCCAGGCTACCCAAACCATAGGAACCAATGGCGAACGCGGAGATCAAACCTTTACGCTCCGGGAACCACTTCACGCAGTTAGAGAGCGTCAGCAGGTAACCCGCGCCATCTGCCAGACCGACCAGCACACCAGCGCTCAACCACAGCATCATCAGACTGTTGGAATGCGCGGTAAGGAAGAAACCCAGCCCCAGTAAAATGCCGGACGCCATAGTGACGCGTTTTACGCCAAAACGTTCCTGCAACTTACCAGCCACAGAAGATGAGATAGCCAGTCCCAGACTCAACAGGCCAAAGGAGAAAGCGACCTGGCTTATCGGCGCATCCAGCTTGGCGGAAAGCGCGCCGTTAAACAGGCTCCAGGTATAAACCGAACCCAATGCAAACTGGGTAATGATAGTACCAATGAGTGTCAGCCAGCGGGTACGCTGATAGTTTGAAGGTGTCATGGCAGTATTCCTGCATTAATAAAAAGGAAAATTCTCTGCTGACAACCATAACGAAGTGCATTTTATGCCAGGGGGAAAACGGCATGAAATGCCATCAGAACGGAATGAAATGCCTCAGTTCAGGAATGAATGACGTGACAAACATTCACAACAATAATTATTAAGTCAGTTAGCACCCACTATCAATACAATGATTGTTATAACCGATCCCGCACTGTAAAAAACAAGTTAAAACCTGGCACTAACCCCCATAGTATACAAATAATCACTATTATTGGCGCTGTTCTCTGCCTGGGATAACGCAGCATAAGCGGCAATATTTTGGTTAAGCAACATATCGGCGCCTACGGTCACATCAAGCCAGTTGCCGTTCTGATTTGTCGCCGTCATGCGACTCAGGCCTGATTGAGCCTTCCAGATATTTTCACCAAATTGCTGGTTGTAGCTGATTTGCGCCCAGGGGCGGAAATCACCAAGCCGGGAATCAACACGCCAGCCCAACGTACTGACGCTGGCATGCCATAACGGATCGGTCAGTGTTGCAGTGCTGTCGCCAAACTCGTTATACATCGAAGTGGTCGTTCCGTCGTAATGCAATGCGGCGACCGGGCCTGTTGTAACGTGTTCATATAAAGGGAAGTTCCAGCCCATACTCATGCTGCTGGTTACATCCGCGGGAGTTTCTTCCGCCAGATTAACTTCCAGTCCCAGCGCCCTTTGGCTACTTTGAATACGTTGCGACAAAATATCGTTGTAATCAGGTTGGTGATCACTATCCCAGGTATAACGCTCTGTGGTATGTCCTGGCTGCGTATCAACGATATATTCTTGTTGCCAGGCGTAAGCTGTGTTGAGAAAAAAAGAACTGATTACCACGCTCGCCAGCAGACTTAGGGGCCAGCGACCACCGCATTTTTTTATGATCATTAACACGACTCCAGGGAAGAGCCGAATTCGGCATTATTATTGTCATTGTATGAAGGATATCGGGCATATTAGTCCTGTATTAAATATTGACTTTTTCGCCGGTGCGTCAAGAAAAGCAGGTGAAATTTTTACGAACAGGTGCATAGAGAGGGAAAGTATGGAACGTTGCGGCTGGGTGAGTCAGGACCCGCTTTATATTGCCTACCACGATGAAGAGTGGGGCGTGCCTGAAACTGACAGTAAAAAACTGTTCGAAATGATCTGCCTTGAAGGGCAACAAGCTGGGCTGTCCTGGATTACCGTCCTCAAAAAACGTGAAAATTATCGCGCCTGTTTTCATCAATTCGATCCCGTGAAGGTCGCTGCAATGCAGGAAGAGGATGTTGAAAGGCTGGTGCAGGACGCCGGAATTATCCGCCATCGCGGGAAAATCCAGGCCATTATTGGCAATGCGCGCGCATACCTGCAAATGGAACAGAACGGCGAACCATTTGCCGACTTTGTCTGGTCGTTCGTAAATCATCAGCCGCAGGTGACACAAGCCACAACGTTGAGTGAAATCCCCACATCAACGCCCGCCTCCGACGCGCTTTCTAAAGCATTGAAAAAACGCGGTTTTAAATTCGTTGGATCAACGATTTGTTACTCCTTTATGCAGGCATGTGGGCTGGTGAATGATCATGTGGTTGGCTGCTGTTGCCATCCGGGGAATAAAGCATGATTAGACAAGCACAACGTTCGGAACTGCCCGCAATCCTTGAACTGTGGCTGGAAAGTACAACCTGGGGACATCCCTTTATAGAAGAAAGTTACTGGCGTGACTGCATTCCGCTGGTGCGTGATGCATATCTTGCCAACGCGCAAAACTGGGTATGGGAAGAAAACGGTGAATTTCTCGGTTTTGCCAGCATTATGGAAGGGCGGTTTCTGGCAGCAATGTTTGTCGCACCGAAGGCTGTCAGACGCGGTATCGGTAAGGCTTTGATGCAACATATGCAACAGCGCCATCCTCATTTATTGCTGGAGGTTTACCAGAAAAACCAGCCAGCAATAAGTTTTTACCATGCGCAGGGTTTTCAAATTGTCGACTGCGCATGGCAGGAGGAAACCCAACTCCCTACCTGGATTATGGATTGGCAGGCGGATCAAACGCTGTAAGTTTAAGTTCAGGCCCCGTGTATTTTTCCAGCCACGCCAGCGCCGTGTTACCCGCACAACCATTACCCAGCCGCGAGCTTGGGAAGTCTTTGGTCAGCACATTCACCGCGCCATTTTTACAAATGCCGCCAGCAGTAAAATCCAGATCTGGCCATGCCCCTTCGTGAATGCAAATCACACCAGGCCTGATGCCTTCACTAATCACCGCTCCGGCAAGAATTTGCCCGCGCGAGTTCCACAACCGAACAGTATCGCCATCTTGTATGCCGCGTGCCTTTGCATCGTCAGGATGAATGGTGACAGGCTCACGGTTTGCCACCGCATACAATTCGCGAAGTGAACTGTAATTCAACTGACTGTGCAGGCGATGCGCCGGATGGGCTGAAAGTACCTGCAACTGCTCTGCTTCGGCGTTGCCCCACCACTCATCGGGTTCCAGCCACATCGGATGGCCTGGACAATCCCGATAACCGTAATCCGCAATGCGCTGCGAGAAGATCTCAATCTTACCACTGGTCGTCTTTAATGGGTGTGCCTGCGGGTCGCGGCGAAAATCCGCGAAACGGATAAACCGCTTGCTGTCTGGATTTTCTGGCATCTCAATTAACTGATTGGCTTCCCAGAACTCGTCAAACGGCGGTATTTCAACCTGCTGATTTTCTCCACGCTGCCGCGCAACGTTATAGAACGTTTCCAGCCATTGCAGCTCACTCTTCCCTTCCGTAAACCGGGCATAGCCGCCCTTCTCCCAGCGCTCACTTAACTCAGCAAAAACATCAAAATCATTACGCGCTTCACCACGCGGTGGCACCACTTGCTTCATCGGCACCAGATGTTGATTGCTGTAATCGCCGGTCATAGTGAGATCGTTACGCTCAAACGACGTAGTCGCGGGGAGGACGATATCGGCATGTTTCGCCGCCGCCGTCCAGAAACATTCCGATATCACCACCAGCTCCGGTTTTTGCCAGGCGCGAATCAGACGATGAGTATCCTGATGATGGGTGAAATTAGCGCCGCCCGCCCACCAGATAAAACGAATATCCGGGAAATGTCGGTTCATGCCGTTGTGTTGATACGCGCCGCCAGGGTTTTCTAATGCTTCGACAATGCGGGCTACGGGGATTTTATCTACCGCATCGGTGCCACCCGGCAAACTGCCCTGCATGGAAGGCAGCACCGCAGCGCGGCGGGTCGGGTTGCCGCCATTAGCAAAATGGTAAGAAAGACCAAAACCGCCACCGGGCGTGCCGATTTGCCCTAACATTGCCGCCAGCGTGACTATCATCCAGTGTTTTTGCTCACCAAACTGCTGGCGCTGCATTCCCCATCCAGCCATCAGCATAGTGGTATTTTGGTGGAAAATAGCTGCCAGCTCGCAGATTTTCTCTGCGCCAACACCGCAAATCTCCGCGGCCCATTCGGCATTTTTTGCAATGCCATCACTCTCGCCCAACAAATAAGAGGCGAAGACGTCATAACCTGTGGTGCAACGCGCCAGAAATGCCTCGTCGTGCCAGCCGTTTTCCACCAGCGTGTGAGCTATCCCCAGCATCAGCGCCACATCAGTCCCCATATGCGGAGAGACCCATTCCATTTTATCGCCAAAGAAATCGACGGTTTCCGATCGCATTGGATCAATGCAGATCAGCTTTTTCCCGCTGTCACGCAGTGTGGCAAAGTAAGAAAGTCCCTGCTCATCGGACGCATTCCACGCAATTTTCAGCGTGTTTAATGGGTTAGCACTCCACAGCACCACCACGTCGCTATTTTCCAGCACCAGAGGCCAGCTAGTCTGCTGCTGATAGACTTCGCTGCCACCCACGACATACGGCATGATCGCCTGTGCCGCGCCGGTTGAATAATCGCCCAGATGGCCGGTATAACCGCCTGCCAGCGCCATATAGCGTTGTAACAAGGTTGACGCTTTATGCAGCACACCGTTTGAACGCCAACCGTAGGAACCGGCAAAAATCGATGCCGGACCATAAGCCTCACGAATGCGTTTATGCTGATGGTGGATGAGATCCAGCGCCTCATCCCAACTCACACGAACAAATTCATCCTGCCCGCGAACGCCTTGTGGTTTTTCTGGCGATGCGAGGAAACCTTTGCGCACCATCGGAAATTGCACTCGCGTGTTGCTATGAACCTGGTCACGAACCGCGCTCTGCAAGGAATTTTCCATTTCTGTGGCTAACGCACCACGCGAGCTGAAGACTGTTTCACCGTCGGTTTCAACCAGCATGGGCCCCCAGTGGGCGGCAGTAAGAACGGAATAACGTGAGGATGAGATGGCCAAACCGAAGGCTCCTGAAAGGTTAGATGTATTGAGCAGTTAAATATTACTTACAAATTTCCGAGTATTCCCAGGAATAATCTTCATGTTCACACGGCATAATCTCCCGCCACGAAACCCGTGACCAAGAATAAAAAGGTTATTAAGGATTAACAATGAAGAAACGTGTTTATCTTATTGCTGCCGTAGTCAGCGGCGCTCTGGCGGTATCTGGTTGTACAACTAACCCTTACACCGGCGAACGCGAAGCAGGTAAATCTGCTATCGGTGCAGGTCTGGGCTCTCTCGTTGGTGCGGGTATTGGCGCTCTCTCTTCTTCGAAGAAAGATCGCGGTAAAGGTGCGCTGATTGGCGCAGCGGCAGGTGCGGCACTGGGCGGCGGTGTTGGTTATTACATGGATGTGCAGGAAGCGAAACTGCGCGACAAAATGCGCGGCACAGGCGTTAGCGTAACCCGTAGCGGAGATAACATTATCCTCAACATGCCGAACAACGTGACCTTCGACAGCAGCAGCGCCACTCTGAAACCAGCAGGTGCTAACACCCTGACCGGTGTTGCAATGGTGCTGAAAGAGTACCCGAAAACGGCGGTTAACGTGATTGGCTACACCGACAGCACTGGTGGTCACGACCTGAATATGCGCCTTTCGCAGCAGCGTGCTGATTCCGTTGCCAGCGCATTGATCACCCAGGGCGTTGACGCCAGCCGCATCCGTACCCAAGGTCTTGGCCCGGCTAACCCGATCGCCAGCAACAGCACCGCAGAAGGCAAAGCCCAAAACCGTCGCGTAGAAATTACGTTAAGCCCGCTGTAATCACTGTCATGCCAGGTGACGAAGAAATCACCTGGCATTCTTCGGTTTTCCTGCTTCATTTTTCAGGCTAAGGTGATCGCCTTATCAGTGAATGGAGAGAAGAATGAAGCCGTCCGTTATCCTCTACAAAGCCTTACCTGATGATTTACTGCAACGCCTGCAAGAGCATTTCATCGTTCACCAGGTGGCAAATCTCAATCCACAGACCATCGAACAAAACGCGGCGATTTTTGCCGAAGCTGAAGGTCTACTGGGTTCAAATGAGAATGTTGATGCCACGTTGCTGGAAAAGATGCCGAAACTGCGTGCCACTTCAACTATCTCTGTCGGCTATGACAATTTCGATGTCGATGCGCTTAATGCCCGGAAAATCCTGCTGATGCATACGCCAACCGTATTAACGGAAACAGTAGCCGATACGCTGATGGCGCTGGTGCTGTGTACCGCGCGTCGGGTTGTGGAAGTCGCGGAGCGCGTAAAAGCGGGCGAATGGACCGCCAATATCGGCCCGGACTGGTACGGCACTGATGTTCACCATAAAACACTGGGGATTGTCGGGATGGGACGGATCGGAATGGCGCTGGCGCAACGTGCGCACTTTGGCTTCAACATGCCAATTCTTTATAACGCTCGTCGCCATCATAAAGAAGCTGAAGAACGCTTTAACGCCCGCTACTGTGATCTGGATACATTGTTACAAGAATCAGATTTCGTTTGCCTGATCCTGCCGCTAACTGAAGAAACTCATCACCTGTTTGGCGCTGAACAATTCGCCAAAATGAAATCTTCCGCCATCTTCATTAATGCAGGGCGTGGGCCGGTAGTTGACGAAAATGCACTGATTGCCGCATTACAGAAAGGGGAAATTCACGCCGCCGGGCTGGATGTCTTCGAACAAGAGCCATTGCCCGTAGATTCACCGTTGCTATCAATGACCAATGTCGTTGCAGTACCGCATATTGGTTCGGCCACTCATGAGACGCGTTATGGCATGGCTGCCTGTGCCGTGGATAATTTGATTAATGCGTTGCTGGGGAAGGTTGAGAAGAACTGTGTGAATCCGCACGTCGCGGGCTAAGCCGCGACTGCGTAGATAAAAGCCCGATAACTTCTCGGGCTTTTACCGTTTATTGGGTTGCAGTTACTGCTGCGGTCCAGGCCTGATTAAACGCCTGATGCTGTGCCGGTAATGGCGCGATCAGTTTGTTATATTCACTTGCCTGCTGGGAAGTCGGGAACTGAATGCCGTTCGATACAAAGCTCACCTGAGTACCTTGCTGAGCAATGTAGTCTCCAACCATCACCAGTTGTTGCGTGAAGGTTTGTGCCGCTGGAATCAGCGGTTGCAAGGCATCGGCCGGAGTAGTCACCACTTTAGTGAATGCCTGATCAAAGACCGGTTTCAGATCGTCAGCTTGTTTTAGCGCAGAGTGCGCGGCATCTGCCTGCAACTTCGCATTTTGCAATTGTTGCGCCAGTACGCCCAGAGAACCGTTCATTTCACGCAGTGGACCACTTTGCGTGACGTAATCCTGCGGTACACGAATCGCGTTAACGCTGTCTACAACCGGACGCAGACCGGAATCCATCGCCTGATTAACCTGTTGGGAATAGCCATACAGGATCGCGTAATCAGAGACAAAAGGACCAAATTGTTTTTTCTGATCGGCAGTCAGGGTTGGTAGACGTTCACCGCTACGCATCACAGTATTCTGCAGGAAGTCGATAAACGCTTTACGCTGATCGCCTTCTTTATCAAAACACCCACTCAGGCTAACTACCATTAATAACGCCGCAAGAGGCGCAAACCAGCGAGAGCAGGACTTTCCTGTCGCCATTTTCTTACTCCTTTCACCCAAAAAAAGCGCACAACGACACACGCGTGTCTGACGCAGACAAGGATAGTCCAGGACAGGCCTACAGGATACCCTTTATGTATAATCTTCCTGGGAAAATGATGGAGAAAATGAAGTAAGGTTAATTTGTTGTTTCATTGTTAAAAATTGATATTGCCATTGTGTTTTTGTTGCCAGGACTTTCCTTCTCGTTGGGAGGCCAGATTTTCGAAATCTTTACAAATCACGGCCAGTACGAGATATATCTGCATATATCAGATCGTTAGGTGACTATAAGTCACGGTGACTGACGGGCTGAATCGAATCACACTCAAAGCATGTCTAACTTCTCCCCGCTATGCCTGTTTTCCCGACTATTCTTAATAAGCTTCGATGAAATTCACGATCCCGCAGTGTGATTTGAGGAGTTTTCAATGGAATATAAAGATCCAATGCATGAGTTGTTGAGTAGCCTGGAACAGATTGTTTTTAAAGATGAAACACAGAAAATTACCCTGACACACAGACCAACACCTTGTACCGAAATTGAGCAATTACGCAAAGGGACAGGGTTAAAAATTGATGATTTCGCCCGGGTTTTGGGCGTATCTGTTGCCATGGTAAAGGAATGGGAATCCAGACGCGTGAAGCCTTCCAGTGCCGAACTAAAACTTATGCGCCTGATTCAAGCCAACCCGGCATTAAGTAAGCAGTTGATGGAATAGGTTTTTATTCCCTTTTTTGATGATGACGGTCCTGCTGACAGGGCCGCTTTCTGAACGATTAATCATAAATTTGAAAAATAAATGTTGCATCACCACCCAATGCGTGGCTTAATGCACTCAACGGTTTGACGTACAGACCATTAAAGCAGTGTAGTAAGGCAAGTCCCTTCAAGAGTTATCGTTGATACCCCTCGTAGTGCACATTTCCTTTAACGCTTCAAAAATCTGTAAAGCACGCCATAACGCCGAAAGGCACAATTAATTATTAAAGGTAATACACTATGTCCGGTAAAATGACTGGTATCGTAAAATGGTTCAACGCTGACAAAGGCTTCGGCTTCATCACTCCTGACGATGGCTCTAAAGATGTGTTCGTACACTTCTCTGCTATCCAGAACGATGGTTACAAATCTCTGGACGAAGGTCAGAAAGTGTCCTTCACCATCGAAAGCGGCGCTAAAGGCCCGGCAGCTGGTAACGTAACCAGCCTGTAATCTCTGCTTAAAAGCACAGAATCTAAGATCCCTGCCAATTGGCGGGGATTTTTTTATTTGTCCTGGACTGACCCCATAAAGTTGGACAGTTCATGTTAAGCGGCTTTCAGGGTCTGGGTTCGGTATTCTACCGGACTCAGGCCTTTTAATTTCAGGCTGATCCGCTCGTTGTTATAATAATGGATATAGTCCTCTATCGCCTTCCTCAGTTCATTCAGTCCGGCATGCCTGTCCACTCGCTTCAGGGCATTCATATTGTGATACCACGTACTGCGGGACATACCCGCGGCACGCAGAAGATCACCGAGCGCATGCTTAAGCCTTAGCTCACTGATTATCCGGGCTTTCTGCCGTTTTTCTCGCTTTGAACTAAGGCCTTCAGCTTTTTTAGATAGGCATTCTCTGCGCGAAGGTAACGGAGTTCCGCCCGCAGTTCTTCGGGAGATAACTTTTCCAGTTCTGCATCGGTAAGTGGAGGTGTTTTTTGAGGTTTTGTCATGTCCTTGCTCCGACCTGGTTTTATGTTCAGAAGTCCTTCTTCACCAGTGTCTTTGTAAACCTTCACCCAGTGCCGGACCACGGATTCATTTGAGATATTAAACCGTGCGGCGGCCTCGCGCATGGTAAGTTCTTCACTCAGAGCCTTCAGAACAACCGTCAGTCGAAACTCAGGAGAGTGGCGGTCATTTTTCCATGTAATATCATCAATACCGTGGAGTTGCCAGGCTCTTACCCAGCGTCGCACAAATGTTTCTTCAACACCAAAACGTTCAGCGGTACGACGTGCGCCATCGTGTCCGGCAAGATAAGGATTAACGACAGCTAATCTGGTTTCGAGAGAATATTTTGGCTTTGCCATAAAAAACTGCACCTTAATCAGTTGGGTGTCCAACTTTTGGGGTGCAGTCCATCTGGCAGGCTTTTTACTAAAGGAGTTATTACTGCAACAACGAAATATCCGCAACGCGCAGGAACAATTCGCGCAGTTTTTCCAGCATGGTCAGACGGTTGATACGCAGATCTTTATCATCAACCATAACCATCACTTTATCGAAGAAGGCGTCAACCGGTTCACGCAGTTCAGCCAGTTCGACCAGCGCATCCTGGTAACGACCTTCAGCGAAGTATGGCTCCAGCTTGTCGCGCAGTACAACCACCTGCATCGCCAGCTTAATTTCTTCCGGCTCTTTCAGGGTAGATGCGTTCACACGATCGCTCAGGACTTCGTCAGATTTCGCCAGAATGTTGGATACGCGCTTATTCGCTGCCGCCAGTGCAGCCGCTGCTTCCAGAGTACGGAAGTGCGATACGGCCTTCATACGGGCATCGAAATCTGCCGGACGAGTTGGGCGGCGCGCCAGAACGGCCTGGATGGTGTCGACGGTATAACCTTCGTCCTGATACCAGGCACGGAAACGGCCAAGCATAAAGTCGATAACGTCATCGACCACATTAGCGTTGGTCAGCTTATCGCCGTACAGACGCACCGCTTCTTCGGTTAGCGTTTGCAGATCGAGGTTCAGGTTCTTCTCGACGATAATACGCAACACGCCGAGTGCCGCACGACGCAGCGCAAACGGGTCTTTATCGCCTTTCGGATGCTGACCAATACCGAAGATACCAGCCAGAGTATCCATCTTGTCAGCGATCGCCAGCGCACAGGCTACCGGGTTAGACGGCAGAGAATCACCAGCAAAGCGCGGCTGATACTGCTCGTTCAGCGCGACAGCCACATCTTCCGCTTCGCCATCGTGGCGCGCGTAGTGCATACCCATCACGCCCTGAGTGTCAGTGAACTCGAAGACCATATTGGTCATCAGGTCACACTTGGACAGCAGCCCCGCACGGGTCGCGTGGTTGACGTCAGCACCAATCTGTTCAGCAATCCAGCCAGCCAGCGCCTGAATGCGGTCAGTCTTGTCGCGCAGCGTACCTAATTGTTGCTGGAACAGCACGGTTTGCAGACGCGGCAGGTTATCTTCCAGACGTTTTTTACGGTCGGTATTAAAGAAGAACTCCGCATCCGCCAGACGCGGGCGAACGACTTTTTCATTACCGGAGATAATTTGCTGCGGATCTTTTGATTCGATGTTGGCAACGAAGATAAAGTTCGGCAGCAATTTGCCGTCGTTCGCATACACCGGGAAGTATTTCTGGTCACCTTTCATGGTGTAAACCAGTGCTTCAGACGGCACCGCGAGGAATTTCTCTTCAAATTTCGCAGTCAGAACGACAGGCCATTCCACCAGCGAAGCCACTTCTTCCAGCAGGCTTTCGCTTAAGTCAGCGTTACCGCCAATCTTACGCGCGGCTTCTTCGGCATCGGCTTTAATCTTCGCCTTACGTTCTTCGTAATCAGCGATGACTTTACCGCGCTCACGCAGAATTTCCGGATATTGATCGGCATTATCGATAGTAATTTCCGGCTCGCCCATAAAGCGGTGGCCGCGAATCACGCGATCGGACTGAATACCCAGAATGGTTGCCGGAATGACTTTATCGCCCAGCAGCAAAGTCACAGTATGAACTGGACGCACGAAGTGTACGTCGCTTGCGCCCCAGCGCATCAGTTTCGGAATCGGCAATTTCGCAAGCGAAGTAGCTACCATGTTCGGTATCAGCGCTTCGGTGCTTTCGCCCTTCACGTGAGCGCGATACAGCAACCATTCACCTTTGTCAGTAGTCAGACGCTCAGCCTGGTCAACGGAGATCCCGCAACCACGCGCCCAACCTTCTGCAGCTTTGCTCGGTTTGCCTTCGGCGTCAAATGCCTGGGCAATTGCCGGGCCACGTTTTTCGATTTCACGATCAGGTTGTGCTTCCGCAAGGTTAGCCACTTTCAGCGCCAGACGACGCGGAGCAGCAAACCATTCAACAGTACCGTGTGCGAGACCGGCGTTATCCAGCTCCGCAGTAAAGTTCGCAGCAAAGGACTCTGCCAGGCTGCGCAGTGCTTTTGGTGGCAGCTCTTCAGTGCCAATTTCCACCAGAAAAGTTTTCTCAGACATGGCCGCCTCTTACTTGTCTTTGTTGCACATCGGGAAGCCGAGGGCTTCACGGGAAGCATAGTATGCTTCTGCCACTGCTTTGGTCAGGGTGCGAATGCGCAGAATGTAACGCTGACGCTCGGTGACAGAGATGGCTTTACGCGCATCCAGCAGGTTGAAGCTGTGGGCGGCTTTCAGAATACGCTCGTAGGCTGGCAACGGCAGCGGATTTTCCAGCGCCAGCAATTGCTGTGCTTCTTTCTCGTACTGCTCGAAGCAGGTGAACAGGAAGTCCACATCCGCGTATTCGAAGTTGTAGGTGGATTGCTCCACTTCGTTCTGATGGAAGACGTCACCGTAGGTGGTTTTACCCAGCGGGCCGTCGCACCAGACCAGGTCATAAACGCTATCTACGCCCTGAATATACATCGCCAGACGTTCCAGACCGTAGGTGATCTCACCGGTAACCGGTTTACACTCCAGACCACCAACCTGCTGGAAGTAAGTGAACTGCGTTACTTCCATGCCGTTCAGCCACACTTCCCAACCCAGTCCCCAGGCACCCAGCGTCGGGTTTTCCCAGTTGTCTTCCACGAAACGGATATCGTGGATAGTCGGATCCATGCCCAGCTCTTTCAGAGAACCGAGGTACAGCTCCTGGATATTGTCCGGTGATGGCTTAATCACCACCTGGAACTGATAGTAGTGCTGTAAACGGTTGGGGTTTTCGCCGTAACGACCATCGGTCGGGCGACGAGAAGGCTGAACATAAGCAGCCGCCATCGGTTCTGGCCCCAGCGCGCGCAGACAGGTCATTGGGTGAGAGGTTCCCGCGCCGACTTCCATGTCCAATGGTTGAACAATGGTGCAGCCCTGGCGAGCCCAGTAATCCTGTAAGGTCAGGATCAAGCCCTGGAAGGTCCTGGTATCAAACTTTTGCATATTATTTCGTGCTGGATACGTGTGGATTTAAAGGAAGGGATCAGTATACCCGCTGGATGGAAGATATACAGTACGAAACGGGAAAAAGGCTGCGCTTAACGCATGGAAAGATGCAAAAAATGGCCATCCGCGTCAAAAGAACAGACAAACTGTTCTTTCCTGAAGGTATAACCGCGCATTTCATAGCTCCCCTGGAACTGTTCAAACGCGATGACGTCGTTTTTTTGCTCGCCAGTGTTATAACGTTTTGCCACCTGATCCTTGCACAAGATTTCCATATTCAACGAACGCAGCGGTTCAACCTTTACCCGTTGCGCTTTCTGTTCGGGTGGTGGTGCCGAACATCCCACTAACACAATGAGCGTCATTGCCGGAAAGAAATAGTTCATCATCGTTAAATTACCGTCTGGTTTGCAGGTGAGTCTTATTATTAATATCGGTATAGTGGCTGGATCTTATAAATTTTCTCAAGCATCTCTAAGATGTAGTGATCAAACTCAGATTATTCCAGTGCATCAGCCGAATGATTTATCGGTCAGACTTTTTTTAACCAGATACAGAGACACAGATGCAGCCCAAAATTTATTGGATTGATAACCTGCGAGGGATAGCTTGTTTAATGGTGGTGATGATTCATACCACTACCTGGTATGTGACCAATGCCCATAATGTTAGCCCTGTAACCTGGGATATCGCGAATGTTCTAAATTCGGCCTCTCGTGTCAGCGTGCCGCTATTTTTCATGATTTCCGGCTATCTCTTTTTTGGCGAACGTAGCGCCCAACCGCGTCATTTCTTGCGTATCGGCTTGTGTCTGCTGTTTTATAGCGTCGTCGCACTGCTCTACATTGCGCTGTTTACCTCCATCAATGTGGAGTTATCGCTGAAAAAACTGCTGCAAAAACCGGTGTTTTATCACTTATGGTTTTTCTTCGCGATTGCGGTGATTTATCTGGTTTCGCCACTGGTTCAGGTAAAAAACATCAGCGGTAAAATGTTGCTGGTGCTAATGGTGGTGATTGGCATCATCGCCAACCCAAACACAGTGCCCCAGAAGATCGACGGTTTTGAATGGTTACCAATTAACTTATATATCAATGGCGATACTTTTTACTACATCCTGTATGGCATGCTGGGCCGCGCCATTGGGATGATGAACACACAACATAAATCTCTATCGTGGATGAGTGCCGCACTGTTTATAGCGGGAGTATTTATTATCTCTCGTGGGACATTATATGAATTACAGTGGCGCGGAAACTTTGCCGATACCTGGTATCTTTACTGTGGACCGATGGTTTTTATCTGCGCAATCGCGTTACTGACTCTGGTAAAAAATACTCTGGATATGCACACTATTCGCGGGCTTGGGCTGATATCCCGTCATTCTTTAGGTATATACGGATTCCACGCGTTGATTATCCATGCGCTGCGTACCGGTGGTATTGAGCTTAAAAACTGGCCAATACTGGATATTATTTGGATCTTTTGCGCGACGCTGGCAGCAAGTTTGTTACTTTCTGTGCTGGTGCAACGAATCGACAAAAACAGATTAGTGAGTTAAGTAAAAACCCGGTCAGTGTGACCGGGCTTACGTGGGTTATTCGCTATATTCTTCCTGCACAGTCATCGTTTCTTTTGATGCGTTGATTCCGGCATCACGGATATTCTTCTGCACCGCTACCGCACCAAACAAGCTTAAAAAGAAGGCCAATCCATAAAAACCTTTTTCACTAAGTAATAACGTTGCATTCCACAGACCTACCATCAGTAAAGCGACAGAGATGATAAAGACCACCAGGCAGGTCATATAATAAATAGACGTAGTAGGAATGCCTTCATATTTATCCCGAACGGTCTTTTGATAGGAAGCTGCCGAAAACAGCCCTAACACCAACACGGCAAAATAATACCCTTTTTCATTTAACTGCATCTCTGCATTCCATAGCCCTAACAGATAGGTAACGATACCGCCTGCGAGAGCTATCCATGACACAATACCGAATGCTGGAGAATAGGTTGATATTTTGTTTTCCATCACAGATTTCCTTTCATTCCTGAATCATTAAGAGCTTTATGTCGATCATACCGTGCGGAACAAGCGCATTTGACCAAACAAGCAGACGAAAAAGGCGAGCGGATAGATCACCATCTCATACGCGTTAATGGGCGCATTTAAAACACCGATAAACAAAAGACCGATAGTGATTAACGCAACTAACTGGCAGACACGAATAAAGAATTCATCCAGTTGCCCAAGTTTTTCTGCGCGCAGATAGGCATAGTTGCCAAAAGTCCCCGTCATTAACACGCCAAGAAAATAGCCTTTGCCGCTTAACAATGGGCATGAGATCCATAGTCCAATCAGATAAACCAGCGCCCCGATAACAAATAATAGTTTTGCCACAGTCTTTGAGGTTTTCATAACGATCTCCATATCTACCTGCGATACATTACGAGTAACCAACAAAAGACAAAACTGAAAAACACCATTAACAAATGATTTTCAGAATAAATTCATATAAAAAATTAATAAATTATAAATATACATAGTTGTGAATTATCCCCCGTCACATAAGACAGGGGAAAATATTATGTCATCATCGGCAGAAGTTGCTGATAGAGACGACGGAAAGTTTCTCGTCGTGGCTGATAAGCAGCATAATGTTGTGCATCCGGCTGATGCGACTGTTCCAACGGCAGTTGTGGTAACAGTTCAGCGAGTGATTTATCTGGATTCATCGCAATCTGAGCCAGCCTCGCTGCGCCCAATGCAGGCCCCACATCGCCGCCTGTGCGGTAATCTAGTTGCTGACCACTGATATCCGCCAGCATCTGGCGCCAGTACTCGCTACGTGCGCCACCACCAATCAATGTAATACTTTGCGGTTGAATGCCGCAGGCATGTACGACATCCATACCATCGGCTAACGCATACCCCACGCCTTCCAGTACGGCACGCGCCAGTTCCGCGGGGCCGTACTGATGGGTCAGACCGAAGAAAACGCCCTTTGCCTGTGGGTTATTGTGCGGCGTACGCTCGCCGGAAAGATAAGGTAAAAACCAGACAGGATCGACACTCTCATTAGCCTGCTGCGCTGCAGTAATTAAAGCGGGAACATCACCCATGCCGGTTAATTTCACCGCCCAGTCCAGACACGATGCCGCACTCAACATTACAGACATTAAATGCCAACGCTCCGGTAAAGCATGACAAAAGCTGTGTACGGCACTTTCCGGCTTGCTTAAGAACCCTTCGCTTACTGCAAAATAAACCCCCGAAGTTCCCAACGACAGCATTGCCTGGTTGGCATCCACCATACCCACACCAATCGCACCTGCCGCATTATCACCGCCGCCCGCGACAACTGGCACCGCCGCCATTCCCCACGCTTTTGCAACCTCGGGTAGCAAAGTGCCAGTAATATCGCTGCCTTCGTATAATGCTGGCATCTGATCACGAGATAGCTGGCAAGCCTCCAGCATGACATCACTCCAATCTCGCTTTGCGACATCCAACCACATGGTGCCAGCCGCATCAGACATATCACTAACAAACTCCCCCGTCATACGCAGACGCAAATAATCTTTCGGTAATAATACTTTGTCGATTTGATGGAATATCTCCGGCTCATGCCGCTGAACCCACAGCAATTTAGGCGCAGTAAATCCGGGCATCATAAGGTTGCCGGTAATCGTCCGCGATTGCGGAACTCGCGATTCCAGCAAAACGCACTCCTCTGCACAGCGCCCGTCGTTCCACAAAATGGCAGGACGTAGCACCCGCTGTTGAGCATCAAGTAAAGTTGCACCGTGCATTTGCCCGGCAATACCCAATGCTTTAACGTCTCGCAGAGAATGCTGCTCACCCAGGGTTCTCATCGCGCGATCAGTCACCAGCCACCACTGTTCCGGATCTTGCTCCGACCAGAGTGGATGCGGACGCGAAACGGTCAGTTTTTCCGTTTGCGAAGCGACCACCTCACCTTGCTCGTTGAGCAAAATAACTTTTACGCCCGATGTGCCAAGATCTATCCCGATATACATAGCGATCGTTCCTTAAAAAAATGCCCGGTATCGCTACCGATAACCGGGCTTGAGACTGCGCAATTAGCCGTTATCTGTCGAACAGATAATGATTTACCAGGTTTTCCAACTGCTCCTGGCGTCCACTCTGATGCACCGGAGCCAGATTATGTTCCTGAGCATATTTTGCTAAATCCACCAGTGACATTTGGCCTGTCAGGATTTGCTGCCCCAGTTCGCTATTCCAACCGGAATAACGTTGCGCTACGCGTTTATCCAATTCGCCGTCTTCAATCATGCGTGCTGCAATTTTCAATGCCAACGCCATCGTATCCATCGCCCCAATATGACCGTAGAACAGATCATACTTATCAGTACTCTGACGACGTACTTTGGCATCAAAGTTCAGACCGCCGGTCGTGAAACCGCCTGCTTTAAGGATTTCATACATTACCAGCGCGTTCTCTTCCACACTGTTCGGGAACTGGTCAGTATCCCAGCCAAGCTGCGCGTCGCCGCGGTTAGCATCGACTGAGCCGAACAGACCAAGCGCAATGGCGGTGGCAATTTCATGGTGGAAAGAGTGACCCGCCAGCGTCGCGTGGTTAGCTTCAATATTCAGTTTAATTTCTTTTTCGAGACCAAACTGTTTCAGGAAGCCATAGACCGTCGCGGCATCGTAGTCATATTGATGTTTAGTCGGCTCTTGCGGTTTCGGTTCGATAAGTAATGTGCCCTGGAAGCCTATTTTATGTTTATGTTCAACAACCATCTGCATAAAGCGACCAAGCTGTTCACGTTCCTGACGCAGGTCAGTATTCAGTAAAGTTTCATAACCTTCACGACCGCCCCACAATACATAGTTTTCACCGCCCAACTTATGCGTCGCTTCCATCGCGGTAACGACCTGAGTTGCCGCCCAGCTAAAGACTTCGGGATCTGGATTCGTCGCCGCGCCCGCGCCATAGCGAGGATGAGTAAAGCAGTTAGCGGTTCCCCACAACAGTTTCACACCGCTCTCTTCTTGTTTGCCAGCCAGCACATCAACCATTTGCGCAAAGTTATTGATGTACTCTTTTAACGACGCGCCTTCCGGAGAAACATCCACGTCATGGAAGCAATAAAATGGCACATGTAATTTGTGGAAGAACTCGAATGCGACATCAGCTTTATGCTTCGCCAGTGCCAATGCCTCGCCAGGTTGCTGCCACGGACGGTTAAACGCGCCTACACCAAACATATCCGCTCCGTTCCAGCAGAAGGTATGCCAGTAGCAGGCGGCAAAACGCAAGTGGTCTTCCATACGCTTGCCCAGCACCAGTTCGTCGGGGTTGTAATGACGGAATGCTAACGGGTTAGAGGATTTTGGACCTTCGTAACGAACGCGATCGAGCTGGTCAAAATAGGCTTGCATAATGAACTCCATAATCAGGTAATGCCGCGTGTGATGGTTGATGTCGTAATATTGGGCACTCCCTTTCAGTTGCTCAATTATGTTATTTCACACTGCTATTGAGATAATTCACAAGTGTGCGCTAGCTCGCAAAATAATATGGAATTATGAAACTGGATAATTCCTCGAAGAGAAAAATGCAACAAGTACAATTAAGCAACAAAAGTAAGATCTCTGTCATAAATCAAGAAATAAACCAAAAATCGTAATCGAAAGATAAAAATCTGTAATTGTTTTCCCCTGTTTAGTTGCTAAAAATTGATTACGTTTATCGCGGTGATTGTTACTTATTAAAGCTGTCCTCTAACAAAAGAAGGCCTCTACACCATGAAAATAAAGAATATTTTACTCACCCTTTGCACCTCACTCCTGCTTACAAACGTCGCGGCGCACGCCAAAGAAGTCAAAATAGGAATGGCAATTGATGATCTCCGTCTTGAGCGCTGGCAAAAAGATCGTGATATCTTTGTGAAAAAAGCGGAATCTCTCGGTGCGAAAGTATTCGTGCAATCTGCAAATGGCAATGAAGAAACCCAAATGTCGCAGATTGAAAACATGATTAACCGGGGCGTCGATGTTCTCGTCATTATTCCATATAACGGTCAGGTATTAAGTAACGTTGTAAAAGAAGCCAAACAAGAAGGTATTAAAGTATTAGCTTACGATCGCATGATTAACGACGCGGATATCGATTTTTATATTTCTTTCGATAACGAAAAAGTCGGTGAACTGCAAGCAAAAGCCCTGGTCGATATCGTCCCGCAAGGAAATTATTTCCTGATGGGCGGCTCCCCGGTCGATAACAACGCCAAACTGTTCCGCGCCGGGCAAATGAAAGTATTAAAACCTTATGTTGATTCAGGAAAAATTAAAGTCGTTGGCGACCAATGGGTTGATGGCTGGTTACCAGAAAATGCGCTAAAAATTATGGAAAACGCGCTGACAGCTAACAATAACAAAATTGATGCAGTTGTCGCTTCAAACGATGCTACCGCCGGTGGGGCAATTCAGGCATTAAGCGCGCAAGGTTTATCAGGGAAAGTGGCTATTTCCGGCCAGGATGCGGATCTCGCGGGAGTTAAACGTATTGCCGCGGGAACGCAAACCATGACGGTGTATAAACCTATTACTTTGTTGGCAAATACCGCGGCAGAAATTGCCGTTGAGTTGGGCAATGGTCAGGAACCGAAAGCAGATACTACGTTAAATAATGGCTTGAAAGATGTTCCATCCCGCCTGCTGACACCTATCGATGTGAATAAAAACAACATCAAGGATACGGTAATTAAAGACGGATTCCACAAAGAGAGCGAGCTTTAAGCGTTACCCCCCCGGCGCTGGCCGGGGGTGTGATTTCTCTCCATGCCGCGTGAATTGATTGGCTTAGGTGGAGTCGTTATGTCTTATCTACTTGAAATGAAGAACATTACCAAAACCTTTGGCACGGTGAAGGCAATTGATAACGTCAGTTTGCGGTTGAGCGTTGGCGAAATCGTCTCACTCTGTGGTGAGAACGGTTCGGGTAAATCAACATTAATGAAAGTGCTGTGCGGAATTTATCCTTTTGGTAGTTATGAAGGTGAAATTATTTTTGCAGGTGAAGTAATCCAGGCGAGCCATATTCGCGATACCGAACAAAAAGGTATCGCCATCATTCACCAGGAATTAGCGCTGGTGAAAGAATTGACCGTGCTGGAAAATATCTTTCTGGGCAACGAAATAACCCATAATGGCATTATGGATTATGACCTGATGACGCTACGCTGCCAGAAGCTATTAGCACAAGTCAGTTTATCCATTTCACCAGATACCCGCGTTGGCGACTTAGGGCTTGGGCAACAACAACTGGTTGAAATTGCCAAGGCGCTAAATAAACAGGTACGTTTGTTAATTCTCGATGAACCGACAGCCTCATTAACCGAGCTGGAAACTACGGTTTTACTGGATATTATTCGCGATCTGCAACAACACGGCATAGCCTGCATCTATATCTCGCACAAACTCAACGAAGTCAAAGCAATTTCCGACACGATTTGCGTTATTCGCGATGGTCAGCATATAGGAACCCGCGATGCAACAGGAATGAGCGAAGACGATATTATCACTATGATGGTAGGGCGAGAATTAACAGCGCTTTACCCTAACGAACCACATACCACTGGTGATGAAATATTACGCATTGAGCACTTGACGGCATGGCATCCGGTTAATCGTCATATTAAACGGGTTAACGATGTTTCTTTTTCTCTGAAACGCGGTGAAATACTGGGTATTGCAGGGTTAGTCGGCGCCGGGCGCACCGAGACCATCCAATGTCTGTTTGGCGTCTGGCCCGGACAGTGGGAAGGGAAAATATTTATCGATGGTGAACAGGTAGATATTCGTAATTGCCAACAAGCCATCGCTCAGGGTATTGCGATGGTGCCGGAAGACAGAAAGCGCGATGGCATCGTTCCGGTAATGGCAGTTGGCAAAAATATTACCCTCGCCGCACTCAACAAATTTACCAGTGGTATTAGCCAACTTGATGATGCTGCAGAACAAAAATGCATTCTGGAATCAATCCAGCAACTCAAAGTGAAAACGTCGTCACCGGAACTTGCTATTGGACGTTTGAGCGGCGGCAATCAACAAAAAGCGATCCTCGCACGCTGTCTGTTACTCAACCCGCGTATTCTCATTCTTGATGAACCCACCAGGGGTATCGATATTGGCGCGAAATACGAGATCTACAAATTAATTAACCAACTCGTCCAGCAAGGCATCGCCGTTATTGTCATCTCTTCTGAATTACCTGAAGTGCTTGGTCTTAGCGATCGTGTACTGGTGATGCATGAAGGAAAACTAAAAGCCAACCTGATAAATCATAACCTGACTCAGGAACAGGTGATGGAAGCCGCATTGAGGAGCGAACATCATGTCGAAAAGCAATCCGTCTGAAGTGAAATTAGCCGTACCGACATCCGGTGGCTTCTCTGTGCTGAAATCACTGAATTTACAAGTCTTCGTGATGATTGCTGCAATCATCGCCATCATGCTGTTCTTTACCTGGACTACTGACGGTGCCTATTTAAGCGCCCGTAACGTATCCAACTTGCTCCGTCAGACCGCGATTACTGGCATCCTCGCAGTAGGGATGGTGTTCGTCATTATTTCCGCTGAAATCGACCTCTCGGTCGGTTCCATGATGGGGTTGCTAGGTGGCGTCGCCGCTATCTGTGACGTCTGGTTAGGCTGGCCGCTGCCACTCACCATCATTGTTACGTTAGTACTGGGGCTGCTTCTCGGTGCCTGGAATGGTTGGTGGGTAGCTTATCGCAAAGTACCTTCTTTTATTGTCACCCTGGCGGGCATGTTGGCATTTCGCGGCATCCTTATTGGCATCACCAATGGTACGACCGTTTCACCCACCAGCGCCGCGATGTCACAAATTGGGCAAAGCTATCTACCAGCCAGCACCGGTTTCATCATCGGCGCGCTTGGCTTAATGGCTTTTGTCGGCTGGCAGTGGCGCGGAAGAATGCGCCGTCAGGCTTTGGGTTTGCAGTCCCCGGCATCTACAGCAGTAGTCGGTCGCCAGGCATTAACCGCCATTATCGTTTTAGGTGCAATCTGGCTGCTGAATGATTACCGTGGCGTTCCCACACCTGTTCTGCTGCTGACGTTGCTGTTGCTCGGAGGAATGTTTATGGCAACACGAACAGCTTTTGGGAGACGCATTTACGCTATCGGTGGCAATCTGGAAGCCGCGCGACTCTCTGGAATTAACGTTGAACGCACCAAACTTGCCGTATTTGCTATCAACGGTTTGATGGTGGCCATCGCCGGGTTAATTCTTAGTTCGCGGCTTGGCGCTGGTTCACCTTCTGCGGGTAATATCGCTGAGCTGGACGCGATTGCAGCCTGCGTGATTGGCGGTACTAGTCTGGCAGGTGGTGTGGGGAGTGTTGCCGGAGCAGTAATGGGGGCATTCATCATGGCTTCACTGGATAACGGCATGAGTATGATGGATGTACCAACCTTCTGGCAGTATATCGTCAAAGGTGCGATTCTGTTGCTGGCAGTATGGATGGACTCCGCAACCAAACGCCGTTCCTGATTTTGATAAAAATTTTCTCAAAGCCGGTAACTTATTGCCGGTTTTGAGTTTTTTGCATGATTCAGCAGGAAAAGAACCATGTTTACTAAACGTCACCGCATCACATTACTGTTCAATGCTAATAAAGCCTATGATCGTCAGGTAGTAGAAGGCGTAGGGGAATATTTACAGGCGTCACAATCGGAATGGGATATTTTCATTGAAGAAGATTTCCGCGCCCGCATTGACAAAATCAAGGACTGGTTAGGAGATGGCGTCATAGCCGACTTCGATGATACACAAATCGAGCAGGCGCTGGCTGATGTCGACGTCCCTATTGTCGGAGTTGGTGGTTCGTATCACCTGGCAGAAAGTTACCCACCCGTACATTACATTGCCACCGATAACTATGCGCTGGTTGAAAGCGCATTTTTGCATTTAAAAGAGAAAGGCGTTAACCGCTTTGCTTTTTACGGTTTGCCGGAATCTAGCGGCAAACGTTGGGCAGCCGAACGCGAATATGCGTTTCGCCAGCTTGTTGCTGAGGAAAAGTACCGCGGAGTCGTTTATCAGGGGCTGGAAACCGCGCCAGAGAACTGGCAGCACGCGCAAAACCGACTGGCCGACTGGCTACAAACGCTACCACCGCAAACAGGGATTATTGCCGTCACTGACGCCAGAGCGCGGCATATTCTGCAAGTATGCGAGCATTTGCATATTCCCGTACCGGAAAAATTATGCGTGATTGGCATCGATAACGAAGAACTGACCCGTTATCTTTCGCGTGTCGCCCTCTCTTCTGTCGCCCAGGGCGCGCGGCAAATGGGCTATCAGGCGGCAAAACTTCTGCATCGGTTATTAGATAAAGAAAAGATGCCGTTGCAGCGGATTCTGGTTCCGCCTGTACGCGTTATTGAACGGCGCTCTACGGATTACCGTTCGCTGACCGACCCCGCTGTTATTCAGGCCATGCATTACATCCGCAATCACGCCTGCAAAGGCATAAAAGTGGATCAGGTACTCGATGCAGTTGGCATATCGCGCTCCAATCTTGAGAAGCGTTTTAAAGAAGAGGTGGGTGAAACCATTCACGCCATGATTCATGCCGAGAAGCTGGAGAAAGCGCGCAGCCTGCTGATTTCTACTACCTTGTCGATCAACGAGATATCGCAAATGTGCGGTTATCCATCGCTGCAATATTTCTACTCTGTATTTAAAAAAGCGTATGACACGACGCCTAAAGAGTATCGCGATGTAAATAGCGAGGTAATGCTGTAGCGAGAGTGAAAAAGCGGTCAGGCATCATGAGAAGCGTTAACGTCGCATCAGGCAATGTTGCACAGCCACCTGACGCAGAGCAAAAGCCTTATCCGACCAACAAGTCGGATAAGGCTGAAAGGAATGCAATTACATATGTGCGGCGATTAACCGCTGGTTATCCTGGTACATCGCGAACAGGTAGTTGTTATAACTCTGCCCTTTCGTTGAATAACCTTTCAGCTTATGAATCATCGCTGTAGCGGTAACTTCCTGATCCGCTTTACGCAACTGCGCGCGCGATTTACGGAACGAAGCGTAAGCCGGGTGCGTATTCAGGTTAGTGACATAGGCGCTCACCGATTCTTTGACAGAACTAAATTGTGAGTATCCCTTCACTTTACCCGGTGCATTGGTGCAACGCCCTTTCATGCATTTCATGCCGAACAGGTTGTTGTTGCTACGCGCCAGTTTTGACGTACCCCAACCGCTTTCTGCCGCAGCCATCGTCGCCACCATGCTGGTAGGAATAATATCTACACGTTCAAGCAGCGTATTCCACGGGATTTTTCGCGTATTACCAGACCACTTCACCTTGTAGCGTTTGGCGATATCTTGCAAACGCGCACGCTCTGCAGGTGACCATTGTCCCTGGTATTGTTTTGAAATCAGCCAGTTACGTTCCGCCGTAATGGCAGCATTTTGGCTGGTAATATAGGGCATCACGGTCCGGAGAAACGCTTTTTTTCTTGGTGTTCCGGAAGGGTATTTTCGCAAATCAGGAAGTGAACTGCTCTTTGCACTATTGCGAGAATACTCTTGTTTACTGCTTACCTGTTTATTACTAGCTTTAGTTAAATGGGACTTCTGACTCGCTGTTGTTGTATGCGTCTTCGCTAACACCTCACTCGAAAACACCAGAGTGAGTAACATAAGAATCATCGCCCCATATCGTCGTATGGGAGTCAAAATCATCAGGTCTCCTGATCGGATTTAATCATTCAAACACCTTATACTCGTCATAGTTCAAGTTGCATGTACTGCGCAAACGCTGTTCAAAACACCATCGGTGTTTTGTCCTGCAACTCGAATTATTTAGAGCAATATTTTTCCCAAATTTGAGAGTTGAATCTCAAATCATATCAAAAATAGCGGCCAAGAGCACCCCAAGGAATAGTCCAAATCTGAAACTATGTCACGCGGTAATGGTTCAGATTGGTGCTAAATCGCAGAAAATGTGGGGGTTATCGCAAAAAATAAGCTTAAATCTCAGGTGAAATACTCCCCCTTTCGTCTCATCCTGGCGCAATCCTCATCAGGGAGGAGTTTTACCAGTATTATCACTGGCAAACTGGTGAAATTCGCAGCAACAAGGACTCATCCGTTATGAAACTTGCCGTCTGTTTTCTGACACTCATTCCCGGCTTTGCCGTTGCCGCTGGCTGGACTTCTCAGGGATTTCCCACCTTTACTGAAGAGAGCACAGGAACATTTGTCAGCCACGCACCGCTGACCAAAGGTACGCGTTCGTTGACGCTGAATTTTAATCAACAATGCTGGCAGCCTGCGAATGCAATAAAACTCAATCAGATGCTTTCTCTGCAACCTTGTAACAACACACCGCCACAATGGCGATTGTTCAGAGATGGTGAATATAAGCTGCAAATAGACACCCGCTCCGGCACGCCAACATTGATGATTTCGATCCAAAACACTGCCGAACCAATAGCAAACCAGATCCGTGAATGCCCAAAATGGGATGGACAGCCATTGACGCTTAATGTCAGCGCCACCTTCCCGGAAGGTACGGTAATCCGTGATTATTACAGCCAACAAATCGCGACGGTGAAGAACGGTCAAATAACGTTACAACCTGCCGCCACCAGTAATGGCTTGCTGCTGCTGGAACGGGCAGAAACCGACACGTCCGCCCCCTTCAACTGGCATAACGCCACGGTTTACTTTGTGCTGACAGACCGTTTCGAAAACGGTGATCCCAGCAACGACCAGAGCTATGGTCGTCATAAAGATGGCATGGAGGAAATTGGTACTTTTCACGGCGGAGATTTACGTGGCCTGACCAACAGACTGGATTATCTCCAGCAACTGGGCGTCAATGCCCTGTGGATCAGCGCCCCCTTTGAGCAAATTCATGGCTGGGTTGGCGGCGGTACAAAAGGCGATTTCCCACATTATGCCTACCACGGTTACTACACCCAGGACTGGACGAATCTTGATGCCAATATGGGCAACGAAGCCGATCTGCAAGCATTGGTTGATGGCGCGCACCAGCGAGGTATCCGTATTCTCTTTGATGTGGTGATGAACCATACCGGCTATGCCACGCTGGCGGATATGCAGGAGTATCAGTTTGGCGCATTGTATCTTTCCGGCGACGAGTTACAAAAAACGCTGGGCAACCGCTGGAGCGACTGGAAACCCGCAGCCGGGCAAACCTGGCATAGCTTCAACGATTACATTAATTTCAGCGACAAAGCCGGCTGGGATAAATGGTGGGGAAAAAACTGGATCAGAACGGATATCGGTGATTACGACAATCCAGGATTCGACGATCTCACCATGTCGTTGGCCTTTTTGCCGGATATCAAAACAGAATCTACCACTGCTTCTGGTCTGCCGGTGTTCTATAAAAACAAACCGGATACTCACGCAAAATCTGTCGACGGCTTTACCCCTCGCGATTATTTAACCCACTGGTTAAGCCAATGGGTTCACGACTACGGTATTGATGGTTTTCGGGTCGATACCGCCAAACATGTTGAGTTGCCAGCCTGGCAGCAACTGAAAACCCAGGCCAGCGCCGCCCTGAAAGAGTGGAAGAGCGCTAACCCTGGAAAAGCGTTAGATGACAATCCTTTCTGGATGACTGGCGAAGCCTGGGGTCACGGCGTGATGAAAAGTGACTACTATCACCACGGCTTCGACGCGATGATCAATTTCGATTATCAGGAGCAGGCAGCGAAAGCGGTCGGTTGCCTGGCGCAGATGGATACGACCTGGCAGCAAATGGCAGAGAAACTACAGGATTTCAACGTGCTGAGCTACCTCTCCTCACACGATACCCGCTTGTTCCGCGAAGGGGGCGATAAAGCCGCAGAGTTATTGTTACTGGCGCCAGGTGCGGTACAAATCTTTTATGGCGATGAGTCCTCGCGTCCATTCGGTGCCACTGGTTCTGATCCGCTGCAAGGCACACGTTCGGATATGAACTGGCAGGATGTTAGCGGTAAATCTGCCGCCAGCGTTGCGCACTGGCAACGCATCGGCCAGTTCCGCGCACGGCATCCAGCCATTGGTGCGGGTAAACACACCGCATTGTCACTGAAACAAGGTTATGGATTCGTCCGTGAATACGGCGACGATAAAGTGATGGTCGTCTGGGCGGGGCAACCGTAACTTTTCCTGCTTCCCGCTTGCAGTATGCCGGGAAGCCACCTTTTAGTATAAAATGCCAGCATAAATAAAAAACTCAGCATAACACGCCAACCTCTTGCAGAAGCCCGATTTGCACCCTGGCAAATGTAGCGTTATTGTTACTTTCCTTGCTTCAGAGTTCGAATGATATCCCGCTATGACATTCTCCCTTTTTGGTGACAAATTTACCCGCCACTCCGGCATTACACTGCTGATGGAAGATCTAAACGACGGTTTACGCACACCCGGCGCAATTATGCTCGGCGGCGGAAACCCGGCGCAGATCCCGGAAATGCAGGACTACTTCCAGACACTGCTGTCCGACATGCTGGAAAGCGGTAAAGCAACGGATGCGCTATGCAATTACGACGGCCCACAAGGAAAGACGGAGCTACTGTCGCTACTTGCCGGGATGCTACGTGAGAAACTAAGTTGGGATATCGAACCACAGAATATTGCACTAACAAATGGCAGCCAGAGCGCGTTTTTCTACTTATTTAATCTGTTTGCCGGACGCCGTGCCGATGGACGGATCAAAAAAGTGCTGTTCCCGCTGGCTCCGGAATACATTGGCTACGCGGACGCCGGACTGGAAGAAGATCTGTTCGTTTCTGCGCGCCCAAATATTGAACTGCTGCCAGAAGGTCAGTTTAAATATCACGTCGATTTTGAGCATCTGCACATTGGCGAAGAAACGGGGATGATTTGCGTCTCCCGACCGACGAACCCAACAGGCAATGTAATAACCGATGAAGAGTTGCTGAAACTAGATGCGCTGGCAAATCAGCACGGCATTCCGCTGGTGATTGATAACGCTTATGGCGTCCCGTTCCCTGGCATCATCTTCAGCGAAGCGCGCCCGCTGTGGAATCCGAATATCGTGCTGTGCATGAGCCTTTCCAAGCTGGGTCTGCCGGGTTCGCGCTGCGGCATTATCATCGCCAATGAAAAAATCATTACCGCCATCACCAATATGAACGGCATTATCAGCCTCGCACCTGGCGGTATTGGCCCGGCAATGATGTGTGAAATGATTAAGCGTAACGACCTGCTGCGCCTGTCAGAAACGGTGATTAAACCGTTTTACTACCAGCGTGTTCAGGAAACTATCGCCATCATTCGCCGCTATTTACCGGAAGATCGCTGCCTGATTCATAAACCTGAAGGGGCAATCTTCCTCTGGCTATGGTTTAAGGATTTGCCGATTACCACCGAGCAGCTTTATCAGCGCCTGAAAGCGCGCGGTGTACTGATGGTGCCGGGGCATAATTTCTTCCCCGGACTGGATAAACCGTGGCCACACACGCATCAATGTATGCGCATGAATTACGTGCCGGAACCGGAAAAAATTGAGGCGGGTGTGAAGATTCTGGCGGAAGAGATTGAACGCGCCTGGGTTGAAAGCCATTAATGAGACTGATGGCAAACGCAAAATAGCCTGATTCGCTACGCTTATCAGACCCACACGAATTATACAACATATTGAATTTGTGTGATTTTGTAGGCCGAATAAGGTGTTCAGGCTGTATCCGGCATAAACAAAGCGCGCTTTGCCAACCCTCTGATTAATACGTTATTCCGGCGTTGAGAAGCGCCGGAATAACGTCTCAAACAGGTTGCTGCTGTAGTCGTTGACGCTGGATTTTCTCGACATCCATACATTGCAACGCCTGTGTCGGGCAGGCTTCAACACAAGCCGGTCCCGTCGCCCGATGCCAGCAGAGATCGCACTTAATCGCCCTCGCCTTTGCGCGCGATGAAACGACTTCCATCGCACCAAACGGACATGCCAGCATACAGCTTTTACAGCCAATACAACGTGATTGTTCCACGAAGATATGTCCATGTTCGCGGCGAATCGCGTCCACAGGGCAGACATTCGCGCACGGCGCATCTTCACACTGATGACAGGCTACTGCCGTGGTACAGGTATGGTCTTTGATGACACGAATACGCGAAATAAACTCGCCTGGTGACAACGCAGCGCAATCCTGATTCTCCTGATGCGACACTGCGCAGGCCACTTCACAGGTACGGCAACCGATACATTTCGTCGCATCCGCAATAATAAACCGGTTCATGATCACTCCTTTGCACTAAAACCGCAGCGTGCCAGAAAGCGCGCCATTATTGCTTTGATCCAACAAAGGGATTGTTACAGTTTTGTCACTTATCCCGGATATTATGTGATCACGCCCTGCTCCCGGACGGTAAATCCCAGCTCATTGGAGATAGCTTGGGCAGTTTCACGCAGTGGTTTCAGGAGATTCTTCTCCCCCACCTGTTTCAGACGCGACGTAGAAAGAGAGATAGATACGGCATACGGCACCCGTCCGTGAATATCAAATACTGGTGCAGCAACACAGGAAACACCGAGTTCATTCTCTTCTCTGTCCATCGCCACTCCACTTTCACGAATCTGCGCCAGTTCGTCAAACATCGCGGGCAAATCGGTAATGGTATTGCGGGTTAGCGGCTGGATCTCATTCAGATGGCTTTCCCAATACGATTTCACGTAATCCTGGTGACCAAATGCCATATAGATCTTACCCATCGCAGAGCAGTAGAGCGGCATATGCTGACCGATATAGGCGCGGGTTCGCAGCATACCGGTGGTAGGTTCGAGTTTATAAATCAAGATCGCGTGATCATCTTCGCGGCTGGAGAAGTTAATCGTTTCACCGGTGGCGATGTTCAGCGTCTCAAGATGCGGCGCAGCAATATGAATGATATTTAGCGATGACAGCGCCTTTTGCCCGACAGCAATAAATTTGGTCGTCAGGCGATAGCTGCCTGCTGCGGGCGCGGTGGTCACATAGCCACAGGACTGTAACCCCTGCAATAAGCGATGGACGGTGCTTTTATTCAGTCCAGCCAATTCCGAGAGATGCGCCAGCGGACAACCGTTTGGGTAGTTGCTCAGGATCTCAATCAACATCAACCCCCGAAACAAGCTCTGACTTCCGGCAGGCCGCTCTTTATCCTGCGCTATCTCGTGCTCTTTTTTTCCCATCGCTTACCTCCCCTTTTTGGCGCGCCCTGATGGTAGCGCAAAGTGTGTCGCAGTTCACGATCTCAACAGATAAATTATAACTTTTTGATTTTTATGATTTTTGAAAATCATCAATCAGATTGCTTTGTTAAAAAGTGATCGATATATTTGAAATCAAATTTCGCATAGTGGAATTTTAAGCTAAAAAAGCGTTCAAAAAAACAAGGAAACCAGGGATGAAAGTGACATTTGAGCAGTTAAAAGCAGCCTTTAACCGGGTATTAGTTTCACGCGGCGTTGACAGCGAAACCGCCGATGCCTGTGCAGAAATGTTTGCCCGCACCACCGAATCCGGCGTTTATTCTCACGGCGTTAACCGTTTCCCGCGTTTTATCCAACAACTGGATAATGGCGATATCATCCCTGACGCCGGGGCCAAACGTATCACCAGCCTTGGGGCAATTGAGCAGTGGGATGCCCAGCGCTCAATCGGTAACCTGACGGCGAAAAAGATGATGGATCGCGCCATTGAACTGGCTGCACATCATGGGATTGGTCTGGTAGCGTTACGCAATGCCAACCACTGGATGCGCGGAGGCAGCTACGGCTGGCAGGCAGCGGAAAAAGGCTATATCGGCATCTGCTGGACCAACTCTATCGCGGTGATGCCACCGTGGGGTGCGAAAGAGTGTCGTATTGGCACCAACCCATTAATCGTCGCCATTCCTTCCACGCCGATCACCATGGTCGATATGTCGATGTCGATGTTCTCCTACGGCATGTTAGAGGTTAACCGTCTGGCGGGTCGTCAGTTACCGGTTGATGGTGGCTTTGACGATGAAGGCAATCTGACTAAAGAACCTGGCATAATCGAGAAAAATCGCCGCATTTTACCGATGGGTTACTGGAAAGGGTCCGGTATGTCGATTGTGCTGGATATGATCGCCACTCTGCTTTCCGACGGTGCCTCCGTTGCCGAAGTAACCGAAGATAACAGCGACGAATACGGTATCTCACAAATCTTCATCGCCATCGAAGTGGACAAACTGATCGACGGCACCACCCGCGACGCCAAATTGCAACGCATCATGGATTACGTTACCACCGCCGAGCGTGCTGACGAAAACCAGGCAATTCGTTTACCAGGCCACGAATTTACCACCCTGCTGGCAGAAAACCGCCGTAACGGCATCACGGTTGATGACAGCGTGTGGGCAAAAATCCAGGCGTTATAAGGAGACAGACCATGATATTTGGACATATCACGCAGCCTAATCCGTGCCTTTTACCCGCTGCCATCGAAAAGGCACTCGGTTTTCTGCGCACCACCAATTTCAATGCTCTGGAACCGGGCGTTGTTGAAATCGACGGTAAAAATATTTATGCGCAGATTATCGATTTAACCACTCGCGAAGCAGTAGAAAACCGCCCTGAAGTTCATCGTCGCTATTTGGACATTCAGTTCCTGGCGCGGGGCGAAGAGAAAATAGGTGTAGCCATTGATACCGGAAATAATAAAGTCAGCGAATATCTATTAGAACAGCGCGATATTATTTTTTATCACGACAGTGAGCATGAGTCATTTATCGAAATGATACCGGGTAGTTACGCTATTTTCTTCCCGCAGGATGTTCACCGCCCGGCATGTAATAAAAATGCCCCAGCGGCAATACGGAAAATCGTGGTTAAAGTAGCCCTCTCTGCTTTATAAAAAAGTTATTACTGGAGCACAAAATGAAAGCGAATAATGCCGGTTATATTATCGGCGCGTATCCCTGTGCACCTTCTTTTCACCAAAGAAGTGAAGAGGAAGAGAAGGAATTCTGGCGACAATTATCAGAGACCCCTGATATTCGCGGTCTGGAACAACCCTGCCTGGAAAATTTCCATCCTCTTGGCGATCAATGGTTACTCCGTCATACGCCAGAGAGTTGGCAATTTGTCGTCACCGCAGTAATGGAAACCATGCGTCGCCGCAGCGAAAACAACGGTTTTGGTCTCGCCTCCAGCGACGAAGAACAACGCAAGGCGTGCGTGGCGTACTACCGCCACCTGTTCAATAAAATCAACTCATTACCGGCTAATAAAGTGCTCGCACTTGAGATCCAGGCTGCACCATTAGCAACCAATCCCAATGTTATGCAAGCGACAGACGCTTTTGCCCGCTCGTTGAAAGAAATCGCCAACTGGGACTGGCCGTGCAAACTGGTGCTGGAACACTGCGACGCCATGACCTCCCCCGCTCCGCGTAAAGGTTTTTTGCCGTTAGAAAATGTTCTGGATGTCATTGCTGATTATGACATCAGCGTCTGTATCAACTGGGCACGTTCGGCCATTGAAGGACGCAATACCACATTACCGCTTACCCATGCCCTGATGGCAAAACAGGCCGGGAAACTCGGTGCGCTGATGTTCTCAGGAACCACACTCAACGGAGAATATGGTGAATGGCAAGACTTACACGCGCCATTCGCTCCTTTCTGCCCGCAAAGCCTGATGACCACAAAACATGTTAGCGAGTTATTTAATGTGGCAGAACCATCAACATTGCAATTTTCTGGCATCAAGTTATTAGAAATCCATGCTACTGCTGATGTTCATCACCGTATCGAAATATTACGTAACGGCATTCACTCTATGAATGAATGTCGTTAAATCGTTTCACTCATATATCGCATTAAATCTCTAATTAGTCGTTTCCAATAATTATTACGAATACCTACAACATTAATTAATGAAAACATATGACATAACAAGAAGGACTCGTTATGAAACGGATACTCGAAGGCATTCTTGCGGTCATCATCGCAATACTGTCTTGTATTATTTTTATTAATATAATTCTTCGATATGGATTTCACACAAGCATATTATCGATTGATGAATTATCCCGACTTTTATTTGTCTGGTTAACATTTATTGGCGCTATCGTGGCGTTTATGGACAACAGCCATGTACAGGTTACTTTCTTAGTCGAAAAACTCTCACCCACTAATCAACAACGTGTTTCGCTGCTAACCCATACGCTTATTTTATTGCTTTGCCTGGGCCTGGCCTGGGGGGCAATAGAAAAAACAGCGCAAGACTGGAGTAACTTATCGCCCATTCTCGGCGTACCTGTTGGCTTAATGTATGCCGCCGCAATCCCCACTAGCCTGATTATCGCATTGCTGGAATTGCGCCATTTATACCGGCAGTTAACAAGTGCCCCCAGCCGAAACCAACAAGGAGCCTGACGATGACAATCCTTATATTTATTGTCAGTTTGTTAGGGGCTATCGCCATTGGTATTCCCATCGCCTGGGCATTATTACTGTGTGGCATTTCATTGATGTTCTGGATGGATATCTTTGATGTGCAAATTCTGGCGCAAACACTGGTCAATGGTGCAGACAGCTTCTCCCTGTTAGCCATCCCCTTCTTTGTACTGGCGGGTGAGATCATGAACGCGGGCGGCCTGTCGCAACGTATTGTCGACTTGCCGATGAAACTGGTAGGCCACAGACCGGGAGGTCTGGGTTACGTCGGCGTTCTTGCTGCGATGATCATGGCAAGCCTTTCTGGTTCTGCGGTTGCCGATACCGCTGCCGTCGCGGCACTGTTGGTGCCGATGATGCGTCAGGCCAACTATCCGGTAAACCGCGCCGCCGGGCTTATCGGATCGGGCGGTATTATCGCGGCCATTATTCCGCCATCTATTCCACTCATTATCTTCGGTGTCTCCAGTGGGTTATCCATCAGCAAACTGTTTATGGCTGGCATTGCGCCGGGCATCATGATAGGCATCACGCTGATGATTACCTGGTGGTGGCAGGCAAAACGGCTAAACCTGCCTTGCCAGCCGAAAGCCTCGCTGCGGGAAGTCTGGCAATCTTTAGTTTCCGGTATTTGGGCGCTCTTTTTGCCAATAATTATTATTGGCGGTTTCCGTTCGGGATTATTCACACCAACAGAAGCTGGCGCGGTTGCGGCATTCTACGCCTTGTTTGTCTCGGTGGTGGTCTATCGCGAAATGACGTTCGCCACGCTTTACCATGTTTTGGTTAACGCGGCGAAAACCACTTCCGTGGTGATGTTCCTGGTGGCTTCCGCTGCGGTATCCGCATGGCTAATCACCATTGCTGAACTGCCGATGATGGTATCGGAGTTATTACAACCGTTGGTTGACTCGCCTCGCTTATTATTCATCGTAATTATGCTCGCCATTATGGTGATCAGTACAGTCATGGATTTAACTCCTACCGTATTAATTCTTACGCCGGTATTAATGCCATTAGTAAAAGAAGCGGGAATAGATCCTGTCTATTTTGGCATTATGTTTATTATTAACTGCTCAATTTCGCTAATTACGCCCCCGGTTGGTAACGTACTTAACGTCATATGCGGTGTTGCGAAGCTTAAATTTGACGATGCTGTAAAAGGCGTTGCGCCTTACGTCATGGTTTTATTCATGTTGTTAGCATTATTTATTTTTATCCCAGAATTAATTACCGCCCCACTAAAATGGATGAGCTAAAAGGAAAATATTATGAAATTACGTTCTGTAACCTACGCTTTATTAATTGCCGGAGTGGCTACATTCAGTACATCTTCTCTGGCGGCACAATCATTACGTTTCGGTTATGAAACATCACAAACCGATTCGCAACATATTGCGGCAAAAAAATTCAATGAACTATTGCAAGAGAAAACCAAAGGTGAGCTGAAATTAAAACTGTTCCCGGACAGCACCCTCGGCAATGCACAGGCGATGATCAGTGGTGTGCGCGGTGGCACCATTGATATGGAGATGTCCGGCTCGAATAACTTTGCGGGACTCTCACCCGTGATAAACCTGCTGGATGTACCTTTCCTGTTCCGCGATACCGCCCACGCGCATAAAACCCTCGATGGCAAAGTGGGCGACGAGCTGAAAGCCTCCCTCGAAGGCAAAGGACTGAAAGTACTGGCGTACTGGGAAAACGGCTGGCGTGATGTGACTAACTCTCGCGCGCCGGTAAAAACCCCTGCAGACCTGAAAGGACTGAAGATTCGCACCAACAACAGCCCGATGAATATCGCCGCATTTAAAGTGTTCGGTGCCAACCCAATCCCGATGCCATTTGCTGAAGTCTATACCGGCCTGGAAACTCGCACCATCGACGCGCAAGAGCATCCGATCAACGTCGTCTGGTCAGCAAAATTTTACGAAGTACAAAAGCACCTTTCCCTGACACATCACGCTTATTCACCGCTTCTGGTGGTGATCAACAAAGCGAAGTTTGATGGCTTAAGCCCGCAGATGCAGGAAGCTCTGGTCTCCTCCGCGCAAGAAGCGGGTAGCTACCAGCGCAAACTGGTTGCTGAAGATCAGCAAAAAATCATCGACGGTATGAAAGACGCCGGTGTAGAAGTCATCACCGATCTTGACCGCAAAGCCTTTAGCGACGCCCTGGGTACTCAGATCCGCGACATGTTTGTTAAAGATGTTCCGCAGGGTGCTGATCTGCTGAAAGCCGTGGATGAGGTGCAATAAACCATGACGCAATACTGGCTGGGGTTAGATTGTGGCGGTAGCTGGCTAAAAGCCGGACTGTATGACCGCGAAGGCCGGGAGGCGGGCGTGCAGCGCCTGCCGCTGTGCGCATTAAGCCCGCAGCCAGGTTGGGTAGAGCGCGATATGGCAGAACTGTGGCAATGCTGCACTTCCGTCATTCGCGATCTGCTTGCAAATACCGGTGTCAGTGGTGCTCAAATTGTCGGCATCGGCATTTCGGCACAAGGTAAGGGATTGTTTCTACTAGATAAAAATAACAACCCGCTCGGTAACGCCATTTTATCCTCTGACCGCCGGGCGATGGCAATCGTTCGTCGCTGGCAGGAAGAAGACGTACCGGAAAAGCTCTACCCACTGACCCGACAAACGCTGTGGACCGGGCATCCTGTGTCGCTGCTACGTTGGCTGAAAGAGCACGAACCAGAACGCTATGCACAAATTGGCTGCGTGATGATGACACATGACTACCTGCGCTGGTGTTTAACCGGCGTAAAAGGCTGCGAAGAGAGCAATATTTCGGAGTCCAATCTCTACAACATGAGCAGCGGGCAATATGACCCACGCCTCACCGACTGGCTGGGGATCAGTGAAATCAATCACGCCCTGCCGCCTGTTGTCGGTTCAGCCGAAATTTGCGGGGAAATCACCGCTCAGACAGCCGAATTGACCGGTCTGGAAGCGGGTACGCCCGTTGTCGGCGGTCTGTTTGATGTGGTTTCCACCGCGCTCTGCGCCGGGATCGACGACGAATTTACCCTCAACGCAGTGATGGGCACCTGGGCGGTGACCAGCGGTATTACATCAGGTCTGCGTGACGGCGAAGCGCATCCGTATGTCTATGGCCGCTACGTCAACGACGGTGAGTTCATCGTTCACGAAGCCAGCCCGACCTCCTCCGGCAATCTCGAATGGTTTACCGCGCAGTGGGGAGGAATCTCATTTGATGAAATCAACCAGGCCGTTGCCAGCTTGCCAAAAGCCGATGGCACTCTCTTTTTTCTGCCATTCCTGTACGGCAGCAACGCCGGACTCGATATGACCAGCGGTTTCTACGGTATGCAAGCGATACACACCCGCGCACATCTGTTGCAGGCCATTTATGAAGGTGTGGTGTTCAGTCACATGACGCATCTCAACCGGATGCGTGAACGTTTTACCGATGTGCATACCCTTCGCGTCACTGGTGGCCCTGCGCATTCTGATGTCTGGATGCAAATGCTGGCAGATGTCAGCGGCTTACGCATTGAACTGCCGCAGGTAGAAGAAACCGGATGTTTTGGCGCGGCGCTTGCCGCCCGCGTCGGTACGGGGGTTTATCGCAATTTCAATGAAGCCCAGCGCAGCTTGCAGCATCCGGTACGCACACTGCTACCGGACATGACCGCACATCAGCATTACCAACAAAAATATCAACGCTATCAACATTTAATTGCCGCAATTCAGAGCTATCACGTCCATATCAAGGAGCATCATTTATGAGCCAACCTTTTCTACAACTGGCCCTCGACCACTCATCGCTTGAAGCCGCACAGCGCGACGTGACGCTGTTAAAAGACAGCGTCGATATCGTCGAAGCGGGCACTATTCTCTGCTTAAACGAAGGGCTTGGCGCGGTGAGAGCCTTGCGTGAACAGTGCCCGAACAAAATCATCGTCGCTGACTGGAAAGTTGCCGACGCCGGTGAAACGCTCGCTCAACAGGCGTTTAGCGCGGGAGCCAACTGGATGACCATTATCTGCGCCGCACCGCTCGCCACGGTAGAAAAAGGCCACGCCATGGCGCAGAACTACGGCGGTGAAATTCAGATTGAACTATTCGGCAACTGGACGCGGGACGACGCCTGCGACTGGTATCGAATTGGCGTGCGACAAGCGATTTATCATCGTGGTCGCGACGCGCAGGCCAGCGGGCAGCAGTGGGGCGAGACCGATCTGGCACGTATGAAGGCACTTTCTGATATCGGCCTCGAACTTTCTATTACCGGCGGAATTACCCCTGCCGACCTGCCGCTATTTAAAGATATCCGCGTGAAGGCGTTTATTGCCGGGCGAGCGCTGACGGGCGCAGCAAATCCGACACAGGTTGCTGCCGATTTCCATGCGCAAATCGATGCCATCTGGGGAGGCGCGCGTGCGTAATCATCCGTTAGGGATTTATGAAAAAGCGCTGGCGAAAGATCTCTCCTGGCCGGAGCGGCTGGTGCTGGCAAAAAGCTGCGGTTTTGATTTTGTCGAAATGTCGGTGGATGAAACCGACGAACGGCTGTCACGCCTTGACTGGAGCGCCGCACAAAGGGCTTCGCTGGTCACCGCGATGATCGAAACAGGCGTTGCCATTCCATCAATGTGCCTTTCTGCCCATCGCCGTTTTCCTTTTGGCAGCCGTGACGAGGCGGTACGCCAGCGAGCACGGGAGATCATGAGCAAAGCGATTCGTCTGGCACGCGATCTCGGTATTCGTACCATTCAACTGGCGGGCTACGACGTCTATTACGAAGACCATGACGAAGGCACACAGCAACGGTTTGCTGAAGGGCTGGCGTGGGCGGTTGAACAGGCGGCGGCATCGCAAGTGATGCTGGCGGTGGAGATTATGGACACCGCGTTTATGAACTCCATCAGCAAGTGGAAAAAATGGGATGAAATGCTCGCCTCGCCGTGGTTCACCGTCTACCCGGACGTCGGCAACCTTAGCGCCTGGGGCAATGATGTTCCCGCTGAACTGAAATTGGGGATTGACCGTATCGCGGCTATTCACCTGAAAGACACTCAACCCGTCACAGAGCAAAGCCCTGGTCAGTTTCGTGATGTGCCGTTTGGCGAAGGCTGCGTTGATTTCGTTGGCATCTTTAAAACGCTGCATGAACTGAATTATCGCGGTTCATTCCTGATTGAGATGTGGACAGAAAAAGCCAATGAGCCGGTGCTGGAAATTATTCAGGCGCGGCGCTGGATTGAAGCACGTATGCAGGAGGCCGGATTTATATGTTAGAGCAACTAAAAGCCGAAGTGTTGGCGGCGAACCTGGCGCTTCCCGCTCATCATCTGGTGACGTTCACCTGGGGCAATGTCAGCGCGGTAGACGAAACGCGACAATGGATGGTGATCAAGCCTTCCGGTGTCGAGTACGACGTGATGACCGCCGATGATATGGTGGTGATTGAAATAGCCAGCGGTAAGGTGGTGGAAGGCAGCAAAAAGCCCTCTTCCGACACGCCAACGCATCTGGCACTCTACCGTCGCTATGCAGAAATCAGCGGTATTGTGCATACCCACTCGCGCCACGCCACTATCTGGTCGCAGGCCGGGCTGGATCTCCCCGCCTGGGGCACCACGCACGCCGATTACTTCTATGGTGCCATCCCCTGCACGCGCCTGATGACCGCAGAGGAGATCAACGGCGAGTATGAATACCAGACCGGCGAAGTGATCATTGAAACTTTCGAAGAACGCGGCAGGAGTCCAGCGCAAATTCCGGCGGTGCTGGTGCATTCTCACGGCCCGTTCGCTTGGGGAAAAAATGCCGCCGATGCGGTGCATAATGCCGTAGTACTGGAAGAATGCGCCTATATGGGACTGTTCTCACGCCAGCTCGCGCCGCAGCTTCCTGCCATGCAAACCGAACTGCTGGATAAACATTACCTGCGTAAACACGGGGCGAATGCTTATTACGGGCAGTAATCTCTCACGCCGGGGCTTCATCGCCCCGGAACGATAAATTGATATGCTTTCGTATCCGCACAACACCGCCACTTCGATTAGCAACTCGTCTGTTGCGCTGGCTCAGTCAGGCTGATGTCCACTGCCGTATCCGACATTACATTGATCAGCAAAATCAAAAATGTTTAGCGCAGGCGATTATAGTCATCAACCATTTCGTTGTACTCGCGTAATGCTCTCGGGAAAGAGTCTTCGACCATCCAACTTGAGTTTGCATCCTGAAGTTGCTCTTTATCCCAGTCAGAGTACGGGACTTTATCTCTGACGCGGCGAACATATTTTTTAGCCTCGAGCTGATATTGATCTGCCGAATTAATGAACGAGAAATTCATGCCGCCTTTATCCGCTTCTTTGGCTTGCGCCACCAGCGTTTCAAGTTCAGCCACTTTCTTCATTGCCGCTTCTGCATCAAACTTCTCTTGCGATATCAGGTTATTAATTTGTTTCGCTGAAATCATGGCAGCCAGAGAGTAGTAGTGGAATGTTTTCCCTTCTCTTTGTTCAATATTTTTCAGTTCTACAAGCTGACGCTTATCATTAATTTCCTGAATTGCCGCATGATAAGATTCTGCTACAGGTTCAAAGGCTTCAAGATTTTTTAAGAATGTCTGGTGCAGCGTTTTCCCTTTGGCAAACGCATCGTCTTTATAATTTTCCTGGGTGTAATATTTATCCATTTCATTAATAGTATTCCCCAGCGCGACTGCGGTATTAATATAATTCAACGCTACGCCATCAATAGGTTGCAGCTCAGGCGTTAACGCCACAACACTTTTCACGCCTTTTTCGCACTCAGAAAGACTGGATTCACTAATGCCGTAGATGCCATAAACATGACTCTCTTTGCCCGTTGGTCCCTGTTTAAAATCTTTCAGCCAGTCGGCATAACGCGCCAGACTGCGCTGTACCGGGATCTGTAACTTGTTGTAGCACTTGATATAGATATCCATTTTTTCGTCGAAAACCGCTTGTTCATCGACCACCGGTTGCGCAGGTGTTTCAGGTTTAGCTTCTGCTTTTGCAACGGGGGCTTCTGTAGGTTTCGCTTCAGGAGCTGGAGCGGCAGGTTGACTATTGGCGGGCGGGGGAGTTTCTGTTTCGGCTTTTTTATCATCACAGCCAGTGATACCGAGGGCCATTATGGCGGCTATAATAGCGGAAGATAATAAATTCCTTTTCATTTAATTGCCTTATAAATATATAGATAAGAGAGTAAATATAATAAAGGAAAAAATGAAATGTCACTACGCACGTTTTGTTTATAAATAAACACATATAATTCACAGAATGAATAAGCTCTGCAATTTAATATATAAATCGCAGAACTTAATTTAATTAACAGTTCAGCCGTTGCGGAGGGGGAGTTTCCTGCTCCCCATTATTTAAGCCCCGATTACATCCCATAACGTTCAGAAATAGCAGCATGCTTCTCTTCATTCGCACCGGCTTCTTTGGCAAGACGCCACCAGCACAACGGATGTTCCCAGTCAGCGGTCAATTCACTCAGGCTCTTATCGATATCACCTTTAGAAACTGAACGCGGTGCACTGATGACAAAGTAGAACGCAGACAGCGGCTGTGCATCTTCTCCCTGATGACTGTCCGTTAACGTATAGTCATCATTACTGTTGCTCCAGTAGTACCAGTTTCGTTCACGGAGCGCCTCACGGAAGGTATTAAACTGTTCTTCACCAGGCATAACACCTTCGCAGAACCAGGACTCGCCGTACCCGGTCGGGATAATGGTTTGCAGGCACCCATAGAGCGGAGTGAAATTCTTCTGCTCTTCTTCGTCTTCTGGTCGGGTATTCAACATTTCCGCATCGAAAACGACAATTTCATCAACATGTTGCGGGAAATCGGTCCGGTAAGTCGGCTCTATAATCCTTGCCGTTACCGGCCCAATCCGCTGGGCATAGTAATAGCGGTATTCGAAGTTTTCCCGGAAACGGATGTTCAATAACCCCCATTTTTCGTCGATAAAACCTTCGCCTTCCGTAAGTTCTATTTCCAGCTCGGCTGCAATAGCACGCACCAGATCCCATTGTTGTAAGATGCTGGCGGTCGCCATGATATCCCACTGGAGATTGCGAATATCTTCTTCACGGCTGATCAAAAGCTGCTGTAATTGCTGTAAATAATCCAGTTGCCGATCCCAGGCATCCTGTTTTTGCGCCGCCCAGGAGCACATACGATAAGCGCCTGGCCACTCACGCCCTTTTGCGTTTTTCAGCAATTGTTGACCAATTGTCTCCAGTTCACTCCAGTCTTCCTGTTGGTTGATCACTCGCGCGCGGAACCACAGCGCCATATGTAGCAGCCCCGCCTGTTCATACAGCTTCGCCAGGTGCTCAATGGTTTGCTGATCGCCACGGTTAAGCAACAAATCCAGCAGGTCGAAACAGAGACCGTTATCTTCCTCAATATGACTTTCAACGTAACATTGCAAAAGTTCGATCGACTCATTGATCGCATTACAGGCGTTTAATGCATTGACCAGTTTGCCCAGCAATTCCGCATCATCTGGCGTGTTCAGGTAAGCACGACGGAATACCTCTACGTCTTTTTCTGGATCTGGCTGCGTTTCTTCATCGCTATTTTCAGATGCTTCCACTATCGGGCGAGCAAGCAACTCCGCCTCTTTGGCGGCGATTTTTTCGCTGAGTTCGAGAAATTCACGATCGACACCTAATAACGCGCGTAATTTCGGCATGTGCCGCTGGGCCAGTTTCATCGCCATTTTAGCAACCCAGACAGATTCACGTTCCAGCGCGAGGGTGATTTGCAGTTTTGCCAGATCAACCACTTTGCGGTGCGCCCCAGCCTGCGAACGATGCTCCAGCATTTGTTGGATAATGCGCGCCAGTTGCCAGTGGTTTCTCTGCGGATGGCGAGGAAGCAGTACGGTAATAATCTTTACCCACATGCCCCATGAATAGGGAGTCAGATCTGACCAACGCGGCAATTCCTTCCAGACTTCTTCGTCCTGTCCGCATAACGCCATGATGTACAGTTTTTTCAACTGATAACTGATACGGTCACGTCCCCAGTAATCATTTTCTTCTGCCAGTTCATCAATCAATTTGCGTGCTTCATCGTAACGCTGAAGGGCAACCAAAATATCGGCACGGGTCGCCAGCAGCGCTTCTAAATATTCACTCCCCGCTGCGTTTACCGCGTCGATTTGCCTGTCGATATAAACCAACGCCTCTTCTGTTTTGTTGGAGTCCACCAGTGCGCTGGCATATTCGCAGGATAAACACATAAAACAGCTCCAGGTCGGATCAATGCGCGCGATGGTCTCTTCACATACCGCCATGCGTTCATTAGCCCAGCCTGGGGCATCTATATTCTCGTAGCAGGCGGATAAATCCTGCGTAACGCAGATAGATTGCGGGCAATCTTTCGCCTCTTCCCGATGTGCTTTTTCAAACAGCGCCACCACATCAGGCAGCACTTTTTCGCCTTCTTCGTGGTTAGTCAGACGATGGCGCATTTCCCAGTGTCCGATAAATATTTCCAGCCACGGATTTTTTGCCACCTGATTAAGTGCTTTCATTTCCGGTAATAATGAATCGCACTTTTCCATTTGCAGATGCAAAACACCTTCTGAAAAATCATCAATAAGTTGCGGAATATATTCTTGCCCGGCATCGCGCAACTCCTGACTATATTTATTGTACCACTCCCATGTATCCATTTTATTTTCCTTGATTAATTAAAACAGGAATAACCTGAGTAAAATCTTCCAGTGCCTGGTGTAAATCCCACTGCTGCTCTTTATTACCGCTGGAACACAAAATCACTTTTAGCGATTTTAATAACCGTAATGCCGCCGCTGGTTGCTGTTGATGTTGTAATGCTGTCACCAGTTGCATGACGCAGGGATTATTAAGGTTGATATACAGACTTGATGTTTTGGTCTTTTGGATTTGCGAAGTAAATTGCCGCGCCAGCATTAACGCCGCGGTGCTGATGCGCTTATCGGCATCATCCTGCTCAAGAATTTGTTTTAATTCCGCTTCCCGGTCTGGCGTGACGACTAACGGTAAAACGGCCGGTTCGAAGCGGGAAATAATTAATTGCTCACCATCGCAGAGCTGCTCTTCCAGATACGCAACCTGCTCTTCGGGCAACTCCGCCAGGCTGAACAACTGCTCATTACCCGTTTGCGTACCGACTTCGATAATCCGGCAGTGATATAACAGCGCCCAACGGCGTAAAAATGGCACCACGGCATAGCGATCGCCACGCGCAACGGGTCGTTGCAGAATGTGGAACAACATCTCTTCAAAACCGCCGTCGCGGCTTAACAGAATATGAATGCTGTTATTGATGCGTAAATCTTTCGCCAGCAACGCTCCTTTTGAGGTTGGCACCTGCAAACGGTCTTTCAGCAAATCAAACAGACGATCATCACACAATGCCGCACCCAGTAACGCCTCGTTATGGCGCATTAATACCCGTCGCCATATTTCTGGCTGGTTTTGTGCGAGATCGGACAAACCAGAGATCAGCGACTCTTTTAACGCCTCCTGCACCGCAACCCAGGTTTCATCTCGCTGAAGATCTTCCCGGCTCGCCGTCGGCGTCAGTTTCGATGATTCAATCACACCGCCAATAAAACCGGCCCAGGGCGGTAACAGCTCACGCGCTTCGTCATCGAGTAACATGCCGCGCAAAAACAACGACAGGTTGCGGTTATCGCTGGTGCCGTAAGTTGCACCATCCTGAATCCATAAAATCCCGACGGCATCGCTCATCCCCGCCGGTACTACCGGAATGGTACAAATCGGTTCGAAGGAGGATTCAAACTGGGCGGCAAAGGCGAGATTTTTACGCTGCACCAACGCGCGGTGCATGGTTACGCCTTCGGGGGCAACTTCACGCCACGGCGGCTGGAGTTTATTCACCGGCTCGCTGGCATCGCCCACATAGACCGGCTCGTGCAGCAATATGCAGTAGCGGGAAAGAACGCGGTTCAGCAAATTGTTACTCGCCAGATGGCTGTACTCTTCTTTGAGCGTCAGAATGACCTGCGTACCCGGAGCCGAGTTTTGATGCGGGGTAACGGTGTATTTTTGCCCGTCGGTAGAGTGGTATTTCCAGCTCTGATCCGGCGTTTGCCAGGATGTGGTCAACACCGTGACCTCTTTTGCCAGCACAAAGGCCGACAAAAAGCCGAGGCCGAACATGCCAATGAGTCCCGTATCGTCATCCTGCTGGCGTAACATTCGGGTATAACCCACACCAACCGTTGCCAGAAAGCCATGAATTTCACTTTCCGTCAGGCCTGCGCCGGTATCGCTAATGGTGATGGTGGACTTCGCCACGTCAGCTACCACACGGATTAGATTGTCCTTTGGTGCATCAGGTTGCTCAATCCTGCGACGCACAATTGCATCATGCCCGTTCTGCACCAGTTCGCGCACGGCAACCACAGGTGTGGAGTAAAGATGCTTGCTGAGCACCTCAATTAAGCCGTTTAAATTAACTTCTGTTGAATATGAACTGCCTGGTAACTGTAATGTACTCATTTTTCAATACTCATAATCCATCACCCACTATTGAAAATACATTGAGGTTGACAACAAACACGAAATTACCTGATGCGCTGCGCTTATCAGGCCTACGGAATTCATTAAATCTGTACGATTTACAGGTCGGATGAGGCGTTTTCGCCGCATCCGACAAAAATATTTTGCATTTTGTCAGTAATACTTATTGCTGTTTTTAATGCTGGAATAAAATTGTTGTTTCCCTTTACTCATTAGTTACACGTTTTTATTTATTGATACGATGATTAGTTCAAAACGTCCATATAAATAAAATCATTAATTCATCGCGTAACGTGAAAGAAGTATATCTTTAACCGCCGGAGTTAACGAGGATATTTACTACAAATAAACAGTAATTATATTTAAATGCTGAATAATATATTGAGAATTATTTAATAAAAAAATAAAACCGCAACCCGTAATCAGAATTGCGGTATTTTTTAATGATGAATTAAACGCTGAGGATGGGTATAAACCGTTGCCCTGCCTGGCTTACAAAAGCCCACTAATGTCAGGTTACAACGCTCAGCAACTTCCACCGCCAGCGTTGTCGCGGCAGACACCGCAAACAAAATCTCTACGCCGCACATCGCTGACTTTTGTACCATTTCATAACTGGCACGACTGGAAACCAGCACCGCACCTTGCAGCCAGCTTTCGCCTTCCCGCGCCCGGCGACCCAGCAGTTTATCCAACGCTACATGGCGACCCACGTCTTCATGTCCGCCCACCAGTTCACCAGAACGCAGCATCCAGGCGGCGGCGTGCGTACAACCGGTCAATTGCCCCACGGGCTGGAAGTCATTGAGATGACGTAATGCGTCATCCAGTTTGTTGAGATCAAAGGTCTGGGTGAACGGCAGTGGCTGCACCGGTTTACCAATGTCATTAAGTTGCTCTACGCCACAGACACCACAGCCCGTGCGCCCGGCCAGCGCCCGGCGGCGCTCTTTCAGCCCCATAAAGCGGCGGCTGGAAAGCTCGATTTGCACTTCAAGACCGTTACAGGAAGGAACAACGTCCATACCGAAGATATCACGCGGGTTTTCGATAATTCCTTCTGAAAGCGAAAAACCGAGCGCAAAGAGCTCAAGGTCTTTTGGCGAGGCCATCATCACCACATGCGAAATACCGTTGTAGACCAACGCAACGGGAACTTCTTCCGCGACTTCATCAAGCCGGGAATGTTGTAAATCATCACGCCGCCATAACTCAATTTGACGCATCCCTGTGATATTTGTCACATTTTTGATTTCTTTTTGCTGTGTTTTTTTCACTTTCTCTTAACCAGATAAGAACACACACACCAAGATTATGGTATTCTGTTACAAACCCTTCCTGGATGGAGGGAAATTGAGCCAATTCTGGACCTTTGCGGCCTCTTCCGCAAAGAAAAATAACTCCCACTCCCTGCACGCGCAGCAAGCGAATGTAAATGGGACGTGACAATGTCGAAACAAGGAGCAATCCATGCAGGTCAGCAGAAGGCAGTTCTTTAAGATCTGCGCTGGCGGTATGGCAGGCACCACGGCAGCGGCACTGGGTTTTGCACCCAGCGTAGCACTCGCGGAGACAAGGCAGTATAAACTGCTGCGCACCCGCGAAACCCGTAATACCTGCACCTATTGTTCTGTTGGTTGTGGGCTGCTGATGTACAGCCTCGGTGACGGAGCAAAAAACGCCAAAGCATCTATCTTCCATATCGAAGGTGACCCGGATCACCCGGTCAACCGCGGTGCGCTTTGTCCGAAAGGCGCTGGCCTGGTGGATTTCATCCACTCCGAAAGCCGTCTGAAGTTCCCGGAATACCGTGCACCTGGTTCTGATAAATGGCAGCAAATCAGTTGGGAAGAGGCGTTTGATCGCATCGCCAAACTGATGAAAGAAGACCGCGATGCTAACTACATTGCGCAAAACGCCGAAGGCGTGACTGTTAACCGCTGGCTCTCCACCGGGATGCTGTGTGCTTCCGCGTCGAGTAACGAAACCGGCTATTTAACGCAAAAATTCTCGCGCGCGCTGGGTATGCTCGCGGTCGACAACCAGGCGCGTGTCTGACACGGACCAACGGTAGCAAGTCTTGCTCCAACATTTGGTCGCGGTGCGATGACCAACCACTGGGTCGACATCAAGAACGCCAACCTTGTTGTGGTGATGGGCGGTAATGCCGCTGAAGCTCACCCGGTCGGATTCCGCTGGGCGATGGAAGCCAAAATTCACAACGGCGCGAAGCTGATTGTGATCGATCCTCGCTTTACGCGTACGGCAGCGGTGGCTGACTACTATGCCCCTATTCGTTCCGGTACTGACATTGCTTTCCTGTCAGGCGTATTGCTGTACCTGCTGAACAATGAAAAATTCAACCGCGAATACACCGAAGCCTATACCAACGCCAGCCTGATCGTGCGTGAGGATTACGGCTTTGAAGATGGCCTGTTCACCGGCTACGACGCGGAAAAACGCAAGTACGATAAGTCTAGCTGGACTTATGAACTGGACGAAAACGGCTTTGCCAAACGCGATACCACGTTGCAACACCCACGTTGCGTATGGAACCTGCTGAAACAGCACGTTTCCCGTTATACGCCAGATGTGGTTGAAAACATTTGTGGTACGCCAAAAGACGCGTTCCTGAAAGTCTGCGAATACATCGCAGAAACCAGTGCTCACGATAAAACCGCCTCGTTCCTCTACGCGCTCGGCTGGACGCAACACTCCGTTGGTGCACAGAACATCCGCACGATGGCGATGATCCAGTTGCTGCTCGGCAATATGGGGATGGCAGGCGGTGGCGTTAACGCCCTGCGCGGTCACTCCAACATTCAGGGGCTGACGGATCTGGGGCTGCTGTCACAGAGCCTGCCGGGTTACATGACGCTACCGAGCGAGAAGCAAACCGATTTGCAAACCTACCTCGCCGCCAGCACGCCGAAACCGCTGCTGGAAGGTCAGGTCAACTACTGGAGCAACTACCCGAAATTCTTCGTCTCGATGATGAAAGCATTCTTTGGCGATAAAGCAACGGCGGAAAATAGCTGGGGCTTTGACTGGTTGCCGAAGTGGGATAAAGGCTACGACGTCCTGCAATACTTCGAGATGATGAAAGAGGGCAAGGTCAATGGCTATATCTGCCAGGGCTTTAACCCGGTTGCCTCATTCCCGAACAAAAACAAAGTGATCGGTTGTCTGTCGAAACTGAAGTTCCTCGTGACCATCGACCCGCTGAACACTGAAACCTCTAACTTCTGGCAGAACCACGGTGAGCTGAACGAAGTCGATTCTTCGAAGATCCAGACCGAAGTGTTCCGTCTGCCATCGACCTGCTTCGCGGAAGAAAACGGTTCTATCGTTAACTCCGGTCGCTGGTTGCAGTGGCACTGGAAAGGCGCGGACGCCCCGGGGATTGCGCTGACTGATGGCGAAATCCTTTCCGGTATCTTCCTGCGCTTGCGCAAGATGTATGCCGAACAGGGCGGCGCTAATCCGGATCAGGTGCTGAACATGACCTGGAACTACGCCATTCCGCATGAGCCATCTTCAGAAGAAGTGGCGATGGAGAGCAACGGTAAGGCGCTGGCCGATATTACCGACCCGGCAACCGGAGCGGTCATTGTTAAAAAAGGCCAACAACTTAGCTCGTTTGCCCAACTGCGTGATGACGGAACAACCTCCTGTGGCTGCTGGATTTTCGCCGGTAGCTGGACGCCGGAAGGCAACCAGATGGCGCGTCGTGATAACGCCGATCCGTCTGGCCTCGGTAACACGTTGGGCTGGGCATGGGCATGGCCGCTTAACCGCCGCATTCTGTATAACCGCGCCTCCGCAGACCCGCAGGGTAACCCGTGGGATCCGAAGCGTCAGTTGCTGAAATGGGACGGCACCAAGTGGACCGGCTGGGATATTCCAGACTACAGCGCAGCGCCTCCGGGCAGCGGCGTCGGGCCGTTTATCATGCAGCAGGAAGGCATGGGTCGTCTGTTTGCCCTCGATAAAATGGCGGAGGGTCCGTTCCCGGAACACTACGAGCCGTTTGAAACGCCGCTGGGGACTAACCCGCTGCATCCAAACGTTATCTCAAACCCGGCTGCGCGTATCTTTAAAGATGACGCTGAAGCATTAGGTAAAGCCGATAAGTTCCCGTATGTCGGAACCACCTATCGTCTGACCGAGCATTTCCACTACTGGACTAAACACGCGCTGTTGAACGCGATTTTGCAGCCAGAGCAGTTTGTGGAAATCGGTGAGTCGCTGGCGAACAAACTTGGCATTGCCCAGGGCGATACCGTGAAAGTCTCCTCCAACCGCGGCTATATCAAAGCCAAAGCAGTGGTGACCAAACGTATTCGCACGCTGAAAGCGAACGGCAAAGATATCGATACCATCGGTATTCCGATTCACTGGGGCTATGAAGGTGTAGCGAAAAAAGGCTTTATTGCCAATACGTTGACGCCATTCGTCGGTGATGCGAACACGCAGACGCCGGAGTTTAAATCCTTCCTCGTGAATGTGGAAAAGGTGGATACCTAATAGATTTCAGATTGCAGGGAGCTGGCAACGCCATGAAGACCGGGAGCATAGAAACACTATGTGACCGGGATGAATAAGGAAGCCAGCGAACCTGCAAGCTGAAAGATGAAGGGTACGGAGACGAAATATGGCTTACCAATCTCAAGATATCATTCGTCGTTCCGCGACTAACGGTCTGACCCCCGCCCCTCAGGCGCGGGATTTCCAGGAAGAAGTGGCGAAACTCATCGACGTCACCACCTGTATCGGCTGTAAAGCCTGTCAGGTGGCGTGTTCAGAGTGGAACGACATTCGCGATACCGTCGGCAATAACATAGGGGTGTATGACAACCCTAATGATTTAAGCGCCAAATCGTGGACGGTGATGCGCTTCTCGGAAGTGGAGCAAAACGACAAACTGGAATGGCTGATCCGCAAAGACGGCTGTATGCACTGTTCCGATCCAGGCTGCCTGAAAGCGTGCCCGGCGGAAGGGGCAATTATTCAGTATGCCAACGGTATCGTCGACTTCCAGTCCGAGCAGTGCATTGGCTGCGGTTATTGTATCGCGGGCTGTCCATTCGATATTCCTCGCCTCAATCCGGAAGACAACCGCGTCTACAAATGTACGCTGTGCGTAGACCGTGTAGTGGTTGGGCAAGAACCGGCCTGCGTGAAGACCTGCCCGACAGGCGCGATTCACTTCGGTACGAAAGAGTCGATGAAAACGCTGGCGAGCGAGCGCGTGGCTGAGCTGAAAACCCGCGGTTACGACAATGCGGGTCTGTACGATCCGGCTGGCGTCGGTGGTACACACGTGATGTATGTGTTGCACCATGCTGACAAGCCGAATCTGTATCATGGCTTGCCGGAAAATCCGGAAATCAGCCAAACCGTAAAATTCTGGAAAGGCATCTGGAAACCGCTCGCGGCTGTTGGCTTTGCGGCTACCTTTGCGGCCAGTATCTTCCACTACGTGGGTGTCGGTCCGAACCGTGCGGATGAGGAAGAGAATAATCTGCACGAAGAGAAAGACGAGGAGCGCAAATGAAACGACGTGACACCATCGTGCGCTACACCGCACCGGAACGTATCAACCACTGGATCACCGCCTTCTGCTTCATCCTGGCGGCGGTAAGCGGGATGGGATTTTTGTTCCCCTCTTTCAACTGGTTGATGCAAATCATGGGCACGCCGCAACTGGCGCGAATTCTGCACCCGTTTGTTGGCGTGGTTATGTTTGCCTCGTTCATCATCATGTTTTTCCGTTACTGGCATCACAACCTAATCAATCGGGATGATATCTTTTGGGCGAAGAATATTCGTAAGATCGTCGTCAACGAGGAAGTAGGTGACACCGGGCGTTATAACTTCGGTCAGAAATGCGTTTTCTGGGCGGCAATTATTTTCCTGGTCCTGCTGCTGGTGAGCGGTGTGATTATCTGGCGTCCTTATTTTGCGCCTGCTTTCTCAATCCCGGTGATCCGATTCGCGTTAATGCTGCATTCATTTGCCGCAGTGGCGTTAATTGTGGTTATCATGGTGCATATCTACGCCGCCCTTTGGGTGAAAGGCACGATTACCGCCATGGTGGAAGGATGGGTTACCAGCGCATGGGCGAAGAAACACCATCCACGCTGGTATCGTGAAGTCCGCAAGACAACGGAAAAGAAAGCTGAATGAGTATTCGCATAATCCCGCAAGATGAGCTGGGTTCGAGCGAGAAACGTACGGCGGATATGATTCCGCCGTTATTGTTCCCTCGGCTCAAAAATTTATACAACCGCCGCGCCGAGCGTCTGCGCGAGCTGGCAGAAAATAATCCGCTGGGTGATTACCTGCGCTTTGCTGCGCTTATCGCCCACGCCCAGGAAGTGGTGCTGTACGACCATCCGCTGGAGATGGATCTGACCACACGCATTAAAGAAGCAAGCGCACAGGGCAAGCCACCGCTGGATATTCACGTACTGCCGCGTGATAAGCACTGGCAAAAACTGCTGATGGCGCTGATTGCTGAACTAAAACCTGAAATGAGCGGTCCGGCGCTGGCTGTGATTGAGAATCTGGAGAAGGCATCGACCCAGGAACTGGAAGATATGGCCAACGCGCTGTTTACCTCTGATTTCTCGTCAGTCAGCAGTGATAAAGCGCCGTTTATCTGGGCCGCGTTGTCGCTCTATTGGGCACAGATGGCTAATCTGATCCCTGGCAAAGCCCGTGCAGAATATGGCGAACAACGTCAGTACTGCCCGGTTTGTGGTTCGATGCCGGTTTCCAGCATGGTGCAAATCGGCACGACTCAGGGCCTGCGTTATCTGCACTGCAACCTGTGCGAAACCGAATGGCACGTGGTGCGCGTAAAATGCAGCAACTGCGAACAGAGCGGCAAACTGCACTACTGGTCGCTGGATGACGAACAGGCTGCAATTAAAGCCGAAAGCTGTGATGACTGCGGCACTTACCTGAAGATTCTTTATCAGGAAAAAGATCCAAAAGTTGAAGCTGTGGCGGATGACCTCGCCTCTCTGGTACTGGACGCGCGAATGGAGCAAGAAGGCTACGCCCGCAGCTCCATCAACCCGTTCCTGTTCCCGGGTGAAGGGGAGTAATCTCTGACGTTTTCCGGGGGGCACAGGTCGCCCGGATTACAGTTCATAGGGTGTGACAACACCTGCTATTCCCGCAAAATCTCTCGTATTTCGCGTTACCAGTTCGCAGCCATAAATCTGTGCCGTTGCCAGAATAATGGCATCTGGCTTTTTGATTTTATATTCAAGAATGAAAAAGTCTTTTTGTCATTCCTCATGCACCTTACACGGATTCTTCAACACCTGGCGCCTCCCCCTTTTGCCTGCCTCCCTTTGCCTTACGTACCGGAAATTGCTGCCGCTCCAGATATTGCTCCACCGCTTCGCGTAAAATTGCAGATCGTGAAACTTTACGCCAGCCCCTGAGTTTGTTCAGTCTTTTAATTGCCTCTTCTGACAAATGAAGAAAAACCGTATTCATCGCCATCGTTACCACCTAACATATACTGTTAATTAATGTATGAAACTTACACTGGAAAATTAATTAACGAAAGCTGGTTTCCGCATGTGGTTTTGTTTTTGCGAGACACTTTCCAGAAACAATGCAACAGTTACAGTTATTTTAATTATTATTAAAAAATCGTTTAGCATCGCCCATGATTGTTTATTACTCTTAATTAGGTCGGATCGCATCCACAGAAAAGCGACAACAAATAATAAGGACGAGTTATGGTGCTATGAATATATTATATTCAAGGATATTTGTTTTTTGACTGGGTCTTCATTTACATCATCAGGATAGTGTACCCGAAAAAGTCAGCGTATTTACCGCATCAGGCTTAAGATAAAATTTATCGCCCATCGCAGACCGGTTAGTGCCGCCACCAACCGGTATTTAATTAAAACGGCCGCCCTACTCTTCTTCGTTCCCGCCCTCTTCATACGGGCCAAATGGCTTCGCGGGCAGAACGATATATGTGCCTTCAAACACCGCGCCTGGCGTATCGTCGCCAAAGATTTCGACCTGCATTTGCACCCGCGCTTTACGCCCGCGTGCCAGACGGTCGAGATCGCCGCTTAACGCACCGAGGTCGGCCACCGCATGAGGTTTGCCGCTAATCGGCTTGCTGTAGCGGATATGCGCATCGGCAAGAATAATCGTTCCGCCGAGGTGGCGTTCGCGCAGCATCAGCCAGATAAGCCCCCAACCGGTGAGCGTTGCCAGAGAGAATAAACTCCCGGCAAACAACGTGTGGTGCGGATTCTGATTGCCGGTTTCCGGCATGGTGGTGATAAATTTTTGCCCGGTATATTGCTGAATGCGCACGCCCATTTTTTCGCTTAACGGGATGTGTTCATACCACGCCTGCTGGAGCTGGGCGCACCAGTCGCCGCGATGCAAAATGTCATCCAGAGTAGCGACGGGTTTAATCATCAGAAAATGGCGAATCGGCGTGGTGGTTGGGGTGGTGATCTCCCCCTGATTCACAAACCCCAACTTAGCGAAAAACTCCACCGCGTCTTCACGGGCGCTACAGGTCACGCGCTTAACGCCTTCCTGACGCGCTACCGACTCCAGGGTCATCGCCATCAGCGTGCCCAGGCCTTTGTCCTGCACGTCGGGATGAACGGCCATAAAGCGAATGGAGGCTTCGTTATCGGCATTGATATACAGCCGCCCTACTGCCACCAGATTACCCTGCTCGTCGACGACCATCTGGTGATGCGCCATCGCATCCCAGGCGTCGCGTTCAGAACCTTTCGGTTGATGCAGGGGTTTACGCAACATCTCCCAGCGGAATTGATAGTAGCGCTCTAATTCTTCTTCTGTTTGTGGAACCCGAAGGTGATACATAGCGATACTCTCTCTTGTTTCCCGTGACACACCTGGAAGCTGGCTCATACCTGCAACCAGAATGTCACGGGGCCATCATTGACCAGCGATACCTGCATATCGGCAGCGAAGCGTCCTGTTTGCGTGTTCATTTCCTGCTGACGGCAGCGTTCGACGAAATAGTCATATAACGCCTCTGCGCGATCCGGTGAAGCGCCTTTGGAGAAGCTGGGGCGCATCCCCCGTTCGGTATCTGCGGCAAGGGTAAACTGGGAAACCACCAGCACACTGCCGCCCGCCTGTTGCACGTTGAGATTCATCTTGCCTTCAGCATCGCTAAAGATGCGATAGCCGAGCACACGCTCACACAGACGGTTTGCTTTCTGTTCGTCATCATCCTTTTCGACACCCAATAACACCAAAAGTCCCGCGCCAATTTCGCCCGTCACTTCTCCCTCCACGGTGACGCTGGCTCGGGTTACGCGTTGAATTAATGCAATCATGGTTCGTCGTCTTCTTCTTGTTCAGCAGCTTGTTTAAGTTTGCGGTATTCCCCGAGAGTGACAGTAATTTCTGCACCAAGCAAGACGATACACCATGTCCAGTAGACCCAGACAAAGAGGATGGGGATCACCGCCAGCACACCATAAATGAGCTGATATGACGGGAACATGGTGATATAAAGCGCGAAACCTTTCTTTCCTGCTTCGAACAGGAGTGCGGCGACAAACGCGCCGACAATCGCGTCGCGGTTAGGTACGCGAATGGTAGGAACAATGCTGTACAGCAGCCAGAAGGAGATCCACGACAACAACAGCGGAAAAATACGCAGCACATTGTCGATGACAGTATTGAGATCGCTCGCCCAGCGCAGGGAGAGTAGATAGGAGCTGATCGCCAGACTGGCCCCCGCCAGCAGCGGCCCCAGCGTCAGGATCATCCAGTACACAGCAAACGAATAAATTTTGGGGCGTACCCGTTTACTGCGCCAGATGGCATTCAGCGCGCTATCGATGGAGTACATCAACAATAATGCCGTGACGATCAGACCACACGCCCCGACGGCGGTCATCTTGTTGGAGTTGGCAACAAACTGTTCGATATATTGCTGGATAACATCGCCTGTGGCAGGAAGAAAGTTGGCGAAGATAAAATGACGCAACTGAATGCTGACGTCAGAAAACATGGGAAACGCGGCGAAAAGTGCAAAAACAACGGCAACCAGCGGCACTAATGAGAGCAATGACACGTAGGCAAGGTTACCTGCCAGGGTTGTCATGTTGTCCTCATTAATGCGTTGCCAGAGTAGTTTCAGCCAGGCCCATAGCGGACGGGTACGATGCCTGGCTTTTTCATGGATGGTTTTTAGCATAACACCTTCGCGAAATAGTCCGGGATGGTGGTTTTATCTTTCACCAGAATGCTGGTAATACCTAGCTGATTAGCTCCTTCTATATTATCGGCGTTATCGTCGAAAAAGACCGTCTCGTCTGGTGAAAAACCTTCTGCCCGCAAAACATGCTGGTAAATTCGCGCTTCCGGTTTGCGCATACCTAAATCTTGCGACAAGTAGATATGGTCGGCAGCGCTACGGATTTCCGGGTATTCCTCTGGCCAAAAGGTAGTATGCAGGCGGTTAGTATTGGAAAGCACCACCACGCGATGCCCCTGCTCACGCAGTTTATGCATAATGGCGATCACTTCCGGGCGTAGCGCGACAAACACCGCCTGCCAGCCGTGGGAGAACTGTTCGTAACTTAACGGTAAGGCCATCTCATGACACAGCGCCTCAGCGAACTCTTCATCACTAATTTCCCCACGCTCATGCTGATGAAACGCCTCACCCATATGAAAACTCTTCTTAAGCGACGCCAGCGGAATACGCGTTAAATCGCTCCAGGTTCCCAGCACACGGTTAAAGTCGATATCGACAATCACATTACCTAAATCAAAGATATAGAGCATTTTTGCCTCCTTTCACACCACAGGAAATTAACTGTAGCGGGAAAGGATGGGTTTGGCTATGTGGCAATAAGGGTAATCTTGTGACGCTGATTGCGAAAAAGCAGAGTAATTTCACTGACTTTTTCGCATTAGATGAATGGTTAAGATTCAGGCGTAAATTGCCAACGGGTTTCGATGACCAGCGGCTTATCTGGTGTCACAAATTCCGGCGTTAGATTTATTGCGTTAGGTGCCTGAGTAAGCGGGTTAACACAGGTGGCATCAGGCTGTTTATCAAATACAACCAGACTGTTTGCTGAAGAAGTCATGGTCATCGCGAGTTTACCTGGCCACAGTAACTTAACCTTTAACCCGTCATAAAAACCAAAACAGTCATCCCAGGGGCCGACTTGAGGAGAGATGCGATTTCCTGTTGGCAGTTCATCACTACCCGCTTCTTCTTGCCAGTCCGCATCAAAAAGTACCTGCAACGACGCTGTACTTTGCGGAGCCAGCTTTTTCGCAAACCACGGATGCCAGCCCGCAGAGGCCGGGAATGTATCGGCATGTGAATGGATTTCCAGTTGTAAAACCAGCGCATCGTTCTCCAGCAAAAAAGTCTGAATCACTTCCCCTTGCCATGGCCACGGTGAAGCCAGAGGCATACGTAAAGTCAGGGAATCTGTTGTTTTGGCGATAATTTCCCATGTTGAATAGCACGCCATACCATGTAACGCATGTGGTGGTTTATTGGCGGGTAAAGAATAACATTGCCCACCAGCATTCAGCGTCGCGTTCCCCAATCGCCCTGCCCACGGCACCATTGGGAAACAGCCGTACTGAAAAGCTCTGCGTTGCGGCTGCCATTGGCGTAATACTTCACAACCAAATGCCTGTAATGAGGTGATCCTGGCACCATCATGCGGATAAATCTGCAGGCGAATACTGCCTTTTTCCAGCGTCACAGACTCTCCCACAGGCCCAGGCCAGGGCGCGTCAAACGCCTGTTGTAGCGCCAGATAATGCTCGTTATTCCGTTCAGTTTTCATGAGATTGTTCCCTGATGTAGCGGTAAGAAGCGGTTTCTTGTTCATCGGTCGGCTCAATCAGCCAGACGCAAACAAAGGAAAGAACTGAGACAGCAAATAAAAACAGAGCGACATACCACGGTTTTCCCCCTCCCAGCGCCAGCAAACTTGAGGCGATAAGGGGGCTTAGTCCGCCAAGTATTGCGGAAAATTGATAGGCAAAAGAAAGACCGGTATATCGTACTTTGGTGCCGAACATGCGGGTGAAAAGTGTCGGCTGCACGGCAAACATCATCGTCGGGCCTAAGTTATAGCCGAGGATCATACTGCACCAGATGATGAGCGTACTTTTACTATCCAGTAATAAGAAGAAAGGAAACGCGAACAGGACACAAAATCCCGCACCTGACAAATACAGACATTTTTGACCTATACGGTCTGATAACCACCCGACCAACGGACAACTGAAAATACCGATCGCCGAGGCAATCAACATGCCCGTCAGAGGAATATCTCGCGATAATGCTAATTGGCTGGAAATATAAACGATACCAAAGGCGTTAATAATATTGGAGGAGACACTCTCTGCCAGCCTCGCGCCCAGCGCTAATAAAATATTTCGCGGATGTTTTTTGAATAATTCAATCAACGGAGGAACGGACTTTTCTTTATTATTCGTCGTTTTTTGCTTTTGAAAATCCAGTGTCTCCTCAGTATGCAGGCGGATAAATAACCCAACGATCAACATCACCGCAGAAAGCCAGAACGGAATACGCCATCCCCAGGAGAGAAACTGTTCCTGAGTCAGTAAATGGTTACAGAGCGCAAAAATACCGGTTGCCAGCATAATCCCCACTGATGCAGCCGTTTGTGGGAGCGAACCTAAAAAACCGCGCCGGGATTCGGGCGCAGATTCAATGGTCATCAATGCCGCTCCGCCATACTCGCCACCAAGACCAAAGCCCTGAATTAAGCGCAGCGCCATTAATATGAGCGGTGCCCAGATCCCAATTTCCTGATACGTCGGAATAAAACCAATCAAAAATGTGGAGCAACCGACAATAGCCAGTGTCCAGATAAGCGTTATTTTTCGCCCAATTTTATCGCCAAAATGGCCAAAGACGATGCCACCTAAGGGACGAGTCAAAAAACCGACACCAAAGGTAGCAAAGGCGGCTATAAGACCTATAAAAGGATCGCTGTTCGGGAAAAAAAGCGGAGCAAATACCAGCCCTGCTGCCGTGCCAAAAATAAAGAAGTCATACCATTCCATCAACGCGCCCGCGAAACTGCCCATTACGACACGTCTCATGGCTTTACCGGAAAGTCCTTCTTGCGGTGTAGGTAACGTTTCAGACATCATTTTCCTCTCCTGGTCGGCGAGAAATTGGGGAATAACCCACTACAAAGTGGGCAGTCTGATAAATACGCGCATCGACCTGATGCCGATACGCGTTATGTTTATTTGTTCAATTCCGCCAGAACTTCCGCGTCTTCGGCATCCACATTCGCCCCCAACGGTTCCCAATTAATCAATACGCAGGTCAGGAATCCCAGGAATGGCACAATTGCCAACCAGTAAAACGCTTCAGTTTTCAACGCACCCCACAGCATCGGCCAGAAAATAAGCCCGGCAATCGCACCGGTGCGCATAATCGCACGGGCAAATCCCACCCCAGTAGGGCGAATAGCAGGAGGATATGAGAGTGTGGCAATGGTCATGCCCAACCCACCAGGCCCCGCTGAATGGAAGAAAATAATTGATCCCAACAACCCTAAAGACAGCCAGGGATTAGTCGTCGCCAGTGCGCCTAACGACAGCAATGCTAAGGTCACAACGGCAAATCCATACATGGACTGTCGGCGGGTACCTAATCGTTGGAGAATAAACGAGCCGATCATCCCGCCGGTTACCCCACAAAGGGCATTCACGACGGCAGAACCCGTCAACGCGCCAGTAAGCCCGCCACTTATTATTCCCGCCAGGGTAAGAGGAAGATAAACACCTACAGCGTTATATTGCCACGCCTGCATGGTTGCCACGACACAGCCGAGGATGGTGCGTTTGCGGTAACGATCATTAAATAAGATGCCATATCCACCTCTGTATTTATTCTCTACCTTTTCCGCGGATCTGGCTTCTGCTGTACCCGGTGTCGCAACGCGAGCCTGAACACCGTAACGTTTTCCCAGGATGTCGCATGCTTCCTGGTAACGCCCGACGCGTGCGGCCCACATTGCGGATTCACCGATAAAGACGTAACGCAAAATCATGAAGATGACTGCGAAAATAGCCCCGATGAATATTCCGTAACGCCACAACTGTTCTTCAGCAATACCAGACAGAAGCAGAGGCAAAAGCACCAGATAGACAACGGTAGTTGAAACATACCAGGCCATTTGCCAGAGATTGACCGACGTTCCGGTTTTCTTCGACGTTGAACCACGAAGCTCTGCCACGGCATTGGTTGCCAAAGGGAAGTCGATGCCTAAGCCAAAGCCCATGATGACGCGACACACCAGCACCCACCAGATACTGGGCGCAATAGCCACCGCAGCAGCACCGATGGTGCATAACCCCATGCCAATAATAAATGCTCGCTTTTGCCCAAAGCGGTTGATGACCCGATTCGCTAATAAACCACCTATTAATGCGGCGATTAATACTGAAGCATTAACGGTTGCGGCAAGCCCAGGAGAAATACCAAATTGAGCGGCAATATATTTATTACCAAACCCCACCATCGCCGCCTGATAGGCATCAATCAATATGCCGCCCAAAGCAATAAAAATAACGCCGATACTGGTGTTGATCGCAGAGTTCTTATTAACAATATCAATTACGTCCTGTGGACGACTAATTGAATAAATTGCAGGACTGGTGATTTGACTCATCGCAGTGTCCTTTTTAATTGTTGTAGGGTGGCGCTGACGTAGCGCAGCGCCAGACAGAGATTTAGAAAATCATTCCGGCGCAAATTGCAGCATGACTTTTATGGAGTCATTTTGCTGCGCGCGTTCGAATGCCGCCGCTGCGTCATCAATGGCAAATAAATCGGTAACCAGCTCACTGGTATCAAACCGCCCATCCGCCAGCCATTCGATAACGGCATCGAAATCTTCAGGGATGTACATGCCAGAGTTGAGCAAGTCACGCTCGAAACGTTGCATCATCGGTAGTGGTATTTCACGCGGCCCACTCGGTACGCCCATACACACAACGGTGCCTCCGGCATACACACGGGTACAGGCATCATTAAGCGTGGCCTGCGCTGCAACGACATCAATCGCTCCCGTAAATCGCACATCTGCGGCCAGTTCTCCCGGTGCCCAAACCTCTGCAGCACCCAATTTTAACGCCAGTGCACGTTTGGCCGCGTCAGGTTCAATCACGGTAATCTTTCCTGCCCCCATAATGCGCAGTGCCTGCACAATGGATAAGCCAATTGTTCCAGCACCAATCACCAGTACGCTCTCCAGAGAAGCCTTCGGCATTCGGTTAACACAGTGACGAGCACACGCTGCCGGTTCGGCAAAGGCCAACACTTTTAGCGGTAAAGAGGCTGGTGCGACATGGCAATTACGCGCAGGAACAATGTGCTGTGAGCGAGCAAAGCCCGGCGCGCGAAAACCGGCAACCTGCGGTGGTTCACAAAGATTAAAACGCCCTGCTTTGCAGGCCCGGCATTCCATGCAAGCCATGATGGGATCGACAACCACATGATCGCCCGGCTGTACATGTTTGACGTCGCTACCCACTTCCGTAACACGCGCTGCAATTTCATGACCGGGAACGACTGGCGGTTTGGCAAACGGATGACCGCCTTTCAAAACATGCAGATCCGATCCGCATATCCCGTAGAACACAGGCGCAATCCGTACTTCGTGCGGTTTAAGTTGCTGGTGTGGTACTTCAACATATTGAGTGGTGACTTTCCCAATATCTGAAAATAAAACCTGGGTAATTTTATCCATCATTATTCTCCAGAATCGTTATCCATAGGGAATTAGCGTTGCGCGATACCTTCATCGACAATTTCAGCCAATCGTTGTAAGCGTGGAACGGAGACATCGCGCAGCATAGTTTGTGGATCTTGTGCACCAACAACCGACGCCCAAACCGCTCGTCCTGCCAGGAAGCCAGACGCGCCGCTTTTCATCGCAATACTTACCGCGCGTCCAAAAATATCGGCATCGACGCCAGAAGAAAGAATTACCCACGGCATCTTCATCTGATCGTTAAGTTTCTGGCAGGCGGAAAGTAAGGTTTTTTCATCGCCTTTGCCTCCTAATGGCATCTCGGCTTTGTAAAGATCAGCCTCTGTTCCACCAAGCTCTGCGGCGGCGGCAACAATGGCGCTTTCACGATCAAAGTCCCAACCACGACGAGGTGGACGCACCACAGGCTCAATAATGCTGACCAGCCCGGCACTACGGCAGCGACGAACAAACTTATCGACCATTGCCAGACGTTCCTCTGCAGGTTCATCTTCACGCCAGAGCACAAGTAATTTCATCGCCTTCGCCCCCATTTCACGGGCTTTATGCGGGTCGACGGACATATCTATTTCAACGCTATCAACCGGGATGCCATTACCTGGGATAAAAAGATCGGCAGCGACAATCAGACCGCAAGAATTAGCAACAGCGCCCTGCTCGACAATTTGATCAAGACAAAATTGTTTATCCGCCAGAACGGCAGAAGCATAAGGAGAAAGGATGCGGGTCGCGGCGACTTTAAAATCGGTGAGTACACTGTCGGAGACGGGTTTTGGCTGTCCTGCTGCCGCAAACATCAGACGCATAGCTTCACGCTGATCGACAGCTAACATGGCAAATCCACCACCTGGGCGGGAGATATCTTTCAGCGTAAATGGGGTGAAGTGGGATGACATAGAAACTCCTGTTAATAGATAAAATTAAAGACCAGCCTGCTGACGAACCTGATTTAGCAGGGCGCTCCAGTCCTGCCGCCCTTTACCGTCTTGACTTGCTGCGGCGTAATAACTTTCTGCTGCAATCCCCATATTGAGCGGCACCCCCGTCTCCTGAGCGACATCAACAGCAATACGCAGATCTTTCAACGCCAGATCCACCATGAAGGCGGGAGAAAGATCGCCTTTCAGCACTTTGCCAGGCCAGGTGGTCGTAAAATGCCCTTTCCCTGCTGCCGTACCACTCATCACCTTAATTGCGATATCAAGATTTAATCCCAGTGACTCACATAACACAGCGGCTTCGGAGGACAGCGCATTAAGCGCAATGCTCATATAGTTGTTAATTAGCTTCACGCGGATCCCCATTCCCGGGCCGCCAGCTTCGACCAGCTCATTACCCATGCACATGAGAATCGGGCGTGCGCGCACAATCTGCTCATCAGTGCCACCCGCTAAAATCAGCAATGTGCCATCAATCGCATTCACAGACGTTCTGCCCACGGGGGCGTCCATCATACTGATGCCTTTTTCTTGTAATTCCCGTATTAATGCATCGGTCTGTAAGGGATGAATAGTCGACATATCAATCACTAACGCGTCAGATGAAACAGTTTCACAGACACTTTTTTCCCCCAACAACACCTGCCGAACAATGTCACCATTGGGAAGCATAGTGATGATAAATTCAGCGCCTACTGCCGCTTCCGCTGGGGTTTGTGCCGCAGTGGCCCCCTGCGTGACTAGCGCATCGACAGCCTGTGTATTGACATCAAATACCTGCAATAAATGCCCTTTTTGCAATAGATTGTTAGCCATTGGGCTACCCATCTGCCCCAGCCCGAGAAATGCAATGGTTGCCATGAACGCTCTCCTGTCTGACATTGACAAAATAATGACAATTGAAAATTCGTTTTCGTCTGTTTTTGAGCATATTTGTAATTTATGTTCAAAAACACGACACACATCACTAATTTGATCATTTGTGTCATTTAAATTGACCAAAGACGACAAAATTAAACAGGACAAGACAAATATGACCAGAATTGCATGTGTAGGTATCACTGTTCAGGACAGGATTTATTCTTTGCCCTGTCTGCCAGAGGGCGGCGGGAAATATCAGGCAAATCATTATCTTGAGATTGGTGGTGGCCCGGCGGCAACAGCCGCTGTCGCAATAGCAAAACTCGGCGTGGAGGTTGATTTCATCGGTCGCGTCGGCGATGACAGTTGTGGAAATACCTTACTTGCAGAACTTGAGAGTTGGGGCGTCAATACGGCATTTTGCCGCCGATATCTTAATGCCCGTTCGTCGCAATCAGCGATCCTCGTTGATCAGCATGGCGAACGGATTATCGTTAATTATCCAAGCCCCGATCTCGATACTGATGCCGAATGGTTAGAAGCGATCGATTTCTCTCGTTATGCTCTGGTTCTGGCCGATGTTCGCTGGCATAGCGGCACTGAAAAAGCATTCTCGCAAGCGCGCCTTGCGGGCGTGACAACGCTTTTAGACGCCGATATGACACCGCAGGATATTTCTCCACTTGTCGCGCTTGCCGACCATGCTGTGTTCTCAACGCCAGGGCTGAAACGTATGACCGGCCTTCAGTCACCTGAAGAAGGCTTGTACCAGGCTGCCACACAAACAGCAGGTAAAGTGTATGTCACGCTGGGTTCTGAAGGTTCGTTGTGGATTGAAGATGATCATTTGTGTCAACAGGAGGCATTTTCTGTCAATGTGGTTGATACCACTGGAGCAGGCGATGTTTTTCACGGCGCACTCGCGGTAGCGTTAGCAGAAAAAATGCCCACAAAAGAGGCTATTCGTTTTGCCAGTGCGGTTGCCGCGATGAAATGTACCCAGGCTGGCGGTCGGGCTGGCATTCCTAATCGTGAGCAAACCGAATCATTTTTGTCACTTTATGCGTAAAATGGTAAACATCTACCGAGGAGGGGCAAGGGAGTATTCATGAGTATCATCGAAGTGACAGGTAATCCACGCCATGACCAACTCGTTCATCTAATCGCAGAACGCGGTTATATGAATATTGAAGAACTGGCACAACTGCTGGATGTTTCAACGCAAACCGTGCGCCGGGATATCCGAAAACTAAGCGAGCAGGGGTTGATCACCCGTCATCATGGAGGGGCTGGGCGCGTCTCCAGCGTCATGAATACCGCTTTTGAGCAACGGGAACTTTCGCTCACCGCCGAGAAACGGGCGATCGCTGAGGCGGTCGCTGATTACCTTCCCGAACGCTGTACCGTCTTTATCACCATCGGTACTACGGTCGAAGCCGTTGCCAGGGCATTACTCAACCGCCGTGATTTACGCATTATCACTAACAGCCTACGTGTAGCACAGATTCTTTATAAGAATCAGGATATTGAAGTGATGGTGCCGGGAGGCACTTTACGCGCCCATAACGGCGGGATCATCGGCCCCGGAGCTGTGGATTTTATTGAAGGTTTCCGCGCAGACTATTTAATCACCAGTATTGGTGCCATTGAGCATGATGGCACCCTGCTGGAATTTGATGTCAATGAAGCGTTAGTCGCGAGAACGATGATTAAACATGCGCGGAATACATTGCTAGTGGCAGATCATACTAAGTTTGCCGCGTCTGCTGCCGTTTCAATTGGCAATGCACGAAATGTCAGAGCATTTTTTACTGATGCTCCACCGCCCAATTCTTTCTGCCAGTTATTAAGCGAAGAGAATGTCGAACTGGTGGTTGCCGAGCAAGAAGTATCCTGAAATTGAAATTTCGAAAAATCCGCTGGAGATTTCAGCGGATTTTGTTTTGCCGGATGCGATGGTTGATACGGTTTTCATTGGCCGGATTAAACACATCCGGCCATTAATTAAGCTTCAGCCGCCAGCATCTCTTTCTTACATTGGCTAATACGCTTAACCAGCATTACGGAAACCACCGCACCACAGAATGCGAAGCAGGCCATAATGCCAAACACGATTTTGTAGCCAATAATCCCCGGATTTAAATCCAGAATGTAGCCATACAGACTGAAGCAGAACATCGCCGGGGCGTAACCAATAAAGCTACCCAACGCCATCGCCGCGCCTGTTTTATTTTCAGCAATTTTTGCTTCGCCGATAGGTGCAAAAAATACGGCTCGCTGTGTAAAGACTATCGCACCAAAGCCCAGCGTACATGCCATCCCTAAATATACCGGCATACTTTCGTGCGGCAGCATAATCAACATTATGAGTGCCGCGGTGCTGATGATAAAGGTGTAGCACAGATATTTACTCGGTGATTTCAGGATCTTATCTGAAATCATGCCGCCAATAGGCCCACCGATCATCTTCAGACAATATTGATTTATGATGCCGTAAGCCCCCACCAGCGCAACGGGCAGCAGATAGATGTTTTTCAGGAATGGGATGAAGAACGTCAGGCCACAGTAAACCGCGTAAACGAAGAAGACGTTGAAAGCGATAAGCCAGATTGTTTTGTCTTTCAGCACCGAGCTCATACTGGTATTTTGCGATGCTTCGTCTTCTTTTTTCACCTCAACGGAAGGTGCCTCTTCTTTGTCATTCAGTACAAAGAAAATGATAATGCCCACGGCAATCACAATAAGGGAATAAAACCAGATACCCGCTTTAAAGCCCAATAAGCCACTACCAAACCAGGTAAATACTGCCAGCGCAGAAAATGCCACCACGGTATCGACAATGCCACGTCCTGTTTCGAAGAAACCAAACAACCGGCCTTGTTGTTCGCTATTGCCCAGCCGACTTACCGACTTGAGCAAAACAGGCCAGTTCATCATGTCGCAAGTAACGCCAAATAGCGCCCAGACAAAGAGGATGCCCCAATACCCCGGCATTGTCGTCAAATAAACTCCCAGTAATCCCGTAGCAATGAGTGAGAATGACATGGTGTATCTGCGCGGTAGTTTATCGGCAAAATAAATAGACAGAAAAAAACCCACTGTCGTGACAAATGAGTTTACTGACATGGCATTACCAATTTGGCCATTGGTCAAATTGAAATACTCCTGCATCGGGATATAAAACGCATCTTTTAACGACGGTAATTTATAAATTGTACCGCCACACAGTGTTAATAGACTAAATAACGCCCATTTCTTTTTTGTGAGCATAACATCCCCTAAGCGATTTTTAAAATCACTGTTTTAAAGGCAATAAGATACCGACCATTCTTATAGAATGGTTTTTATTAACTGCGGATGAGTTAAAACTTATTAGTGGTTCAGAAGATGGCTTGCCTCTTGCTTGATTTGTTGTAGTACGTTACGCACATGATATATCTGATTAATTGCGTCTTCTTTTTCTTTACGTAACCGCGCATCCAGCAAATGCTTTTCTGGCAATGGTGTTTCACTCATCTGGCGATATGGGATCCACGGATTATCATCTTCGTCTTCAAAGCGGAACGCCGGAGCATAATAATCAACCTCTTCTTCCAGGCCATATGCCGTCACCTGCGGTTCATCATCACCCAGGCAGATAAGGTGCGTTAATAACTCTTTGAACGGCATATCTCCCTGACCTGAAATACAGGCTTTATGCCCCAGACCACTCTGTTCTTTAACGATCAATGCATCTTTGATATGCACCTGAGTAATATGCGGTGCCATCGTTTTTAAGGCGTCCATGGGATGCTCATTTGCATTGATCATGTTCGCAAAATCAAACAGTAAGGAAAGAGACTCCATCTCACTTTCTTTGACCAACGATACCAGCTCATGGCTTTTCAAATCTTCATGCTGTTCGATCGTAAAGGTCAGGCCGCTGTCCTGATACGCTTCCCGCACATAAGCAATATCGTTAGCGATGATCGATAATACATCGCGCAAATTACCTTCATAACGCGGATAAAAACGCACGGACGATGCCCCGGTTTTCAGTGCGATGGCAACGGCTTCGTCAATAGATGCTTTATCTGAGGCACTGGTTTCAATATGAATATCAAGGTTCAGACGGCGAGCTTTATCGCCAAAGGCAGAGAGTTCTTTATCTGCCATATTACCCAGAGAAAAACGTTCTCCATCCAGAACATGAATTTTGACGCCTCGCAGATTATTTTCACTCGCTATATCAAGTAAATCAGTCGGCAATACTCTTTCCAGCCGCATATTTAAATGAAAAGCATAGGCATGTAAATAAAGAGGAAGAGTATCGACACGTTGTAGAATCTTTCTTGCGTTATTTATTGTCACCATAAAACACCTACAGATTAATGATGAGGTCTACAGCCTCAAATCGCCAATATTCAATATCTATCTGGACAATATTCCCTTGCTGGTCGGCGCGATGTTTTTCAATTAAGATCGCTGGCATACCCGCAGAACCGCCAAGATATTTGCTGATATCGCCAGGCATTCTGACGGGTTTGAAAATCAATTTTTTTACTACCGTCTCTTTTTGGTAGCATTTTTCCCAGACTGAAGAAAATGAATGGTTTTCAAGTTGCTCAATAAAACCAGGGGCAACTTCAGGATTAATATACGTCTCGTGATAGAAAACTTTATGCCCTTCCAGCGCCCCCCAACCGGTAATGCGATAGAGTTCGGTTGACGGCGTTACTGTAATCAGTGGCATGAGCGTCTCGGGAATATCGCTGATACGACTTTTCTCGGTAAATCCCCAGGAAGGTTCCCGCCCTTGTTCAATTGCAGCCCGTTGAAAGCTAGCCGACAGTTCCGGGCTGTAATTAAAACGCGGCTGAGTAACGAACCAACCTTTACGATCCTTACGGAAGATTTTGGATTCTGCCTCGAGGTTCAGCAACGCCTGGCGCAGCGTCATACGTTTAATACCCAGCAACTCTCCCAACTCTCTTTCTGAAGGGAGTTTTCCACCCGGCGTGGTGATGCCATCTTTTAACCACCGATCCAGTTTCTCTTTTGCATTTTCTACGGTGGATTGGTTTCCGGCCATTGTTTAATCCTTTTGGTTTAAACCAGATGAAGCATCTTACGCTTACGCCAAAAAAGAAAGCAATTAACGGCGTGTGACTTTGCAGATAATTGTGACAAAGCTCTCTATTGCTGTAGTCACAGACTTACAAGGGAGATACTCGTACTGGTGAGAACTTACAACAGGCAAAAAAAAACCTGCCATCGCTGGCAGGTTTTTCACGACTAAAAAGAGAAATTAATCTTCTTTCGGACCACGGTTAGCGCGGCGACGATCGTTTTCCGTCAGGTGACGTTTACGAATACGGATAGAGGTCGGAGTGACTTCTACCAGTTCGTCATCATCGATGAACTCCAGTGCTTGTTCCAGAGTCATGCGGATAGGCGGAACCAGAACAACGGCTTCATCAGTACCGGAAGCACGCATGTTGGTCAGTTTCTTACCGGTCAGGCAGTTTACAGTCAGGTCGTTAGAGCGGCTGTGAATACCGATAATCTGACCTTCATAAACTTCTGCACCGTGACCGAGGAACAGCTTACCGCGATCCTGCAGACCGAACAGCGCGAACGCTACCGCTTTACCCTGACCGTTAGAGATCAGTACGCCGTTCTGACGCTGACCCACTTCACCCGGACGCACATCGTCGTAGTGGCTGAAGGTGGAGTACAGCAGACCAGTACCGGAAGTCATGGTCATAAACTCTGAACGGAAGCCAATCAGACCACGGCTTGGGATCACGTAGTCGAGACGTACGCGGCCTTTACCGTCTGGATTCATGTTTTTCAGCTCGCCTTTACGTTCGCCCAGCGCCTGCATTACAGAACCCTGATGCTGTTCTTCAACGTCCAGAGTCACGTTTTCGAACGGCTCTTGTTTACGACCGTCGATTTCACGGAAGATGACTTTCGGACGGGATACCGCCAGTTCGAAACCTTCACGACGCATGTTTTCGATAAGAACAGACAGGTGCAGTTCGCCACGACCAGAAACGCGGAACGCATCGGCGTCTTCGGTTTCTTCTACGCGCAGCGCAACGTTGTGTACCAGTTCTTTGTTCAGACGATCCAGAATCTGACGAGACGTTACGAACTTACCTTCTTTACCGCAGAACGGAGAGGTGTTAACGCAGAAGAACATAGAAACGGTCGGCTCATCAACGGAGAGTGCCGGCAGCGCTTCAACGTTTTGCGTGTCGCAAACGGTGTCAGAAATGTTCAGTTCACCAAGGCCAGTGATTGCCACGATATCGCCAGCTTCCGCCAGATCGGTTTCGATACGTTCCAGACCAAGGTGGCCCAGCACTTTACCAACTTTCGCGTTACGGGTTTTGCCTTCACTATCGATGATAGTAACCTGCTGGTTCGGCTTCACTTTACCGCGCTTGATGCGACCAATGCCGATAACACCAACATAGCTGTTGTAATCGAGCTGAGAAATCTGCATCTGGAACGGACCGTCAAGGTCTACGTCCGGTGCAGGAACGTGGTCGATAATCGCCTGATACAGCGGGGTCATGTCTTCCGCCATATTTTCGTGGTCCAGACCCGCGATACCGTTCAGCGCAGAAGCATAAACGATCGGGAAGTCCAGTTGCTCGTCGGTCGCATCGAGGTTAACGAACAGGTCGAATACCTGATCAACAACCCAGTCAGGACGCGCGCCAGGGCGGTCAACTTTGTTGATTACCACAATCGGCTTCAGGCCGTAAGCAAACGCTTTTTTGGTTACGAAGCGCGTTTGCGGCATCGGGCCGTCAAATGCGTCAACCACCAGCAGCACTGAATCTACCATGGACATTACACGTTCAACTTCACCACCGAAGTCGGCGTGCCCCGGGGTATCAACGATGTTGATACGGTAATCATTCCATTTGATAGCGGTGTTTTTCGCGAGGATGGTAATCCCACGCTCTTTCTCCAAATCGTTGGAGTCCATCACGCGCTCTTGGGTTTCGGCACGAGAGTCGAACGTACCGGATTGTTGGAGCAGCTTATCTACCAGGGTGGTTTTACCATGGTCGACGTGCGCGATGATGGCGATGTTACGCAATTTTTCGATCACAACTTTGCCTCAGGCATTAGAAATAGCGCGTTATTGTACACGGATTAATCGCACTACAAAACAGGATCACAAACATCCTCCGCAAACAAGTATTGCAGAGTCCCTTTGTGATCGCTTTCACGGAGCATAAAAAGGGTTATCCAAAGGTCATTGCACCAACATGGTGCTTAATGTTTCCATTGAAGCACTATATTGGTGCAACATTCGCATCATGGTGCAGCCCTTTTGCACGATGGTAAGCATGATAACGCCTTTTAGGGGCAATTTAAAAGTTGGCACAGATTTCGCTTTATCTTTTTTACGGCGACACGGCCCAATTAATTGCAGATTTCGTTACCACGACGACAATGACCAATCCAGGAGAGTTAAAGTATGTCCGCTGAACACGTACTGACGATGCTGAACGAGCACGAAGTGAAGTTTGTTGATTTGCGCTTCACCGACACCAAAGGTAAAGAACAGCACGTCACTATCCCTGCTCATCAGGTGAATGCTGAATTCTTCGAAGAAGGCAAAATGTTTGACGGCTCCTCGATTGGCGGCTGGAAAGGCATTAACGAATCCGACATGGTGCTGATGCCAGACGCATCCACCGCAGTGATTGACCCGTTCTTCGCGGACTCTACCCTGATTATCCGTTGCGATATCCTCGAACCAGGCACTCTGCAAGGCTATGACCGTGACCCACGCTCTATTGCTAAGCGCGCTGAAGATTACCTGCGTTCCACTGGCATTGCCGACACTGTACTGTTCGGGCCAGAGCCAGAATTCTTCCTGTTCGATGATATTCGTTTCGGCTCTTCTATCTCCGGTTCTCACGTCGCTATCGACGATATCGAAGGCGCATGGAACTCTTCCACCCAATATGAAGGTGGTAACAAAGGTCACCGTCCTGCAGTGAAAGGCGGTTACTTCCCGGTTCCGCCGGTAGACTCTGCTCAGGACATCCGTTCTGAAATGTGTCTGGTAATGGAACAGATGGGCCTGGTGGTTGAAGCACATCACCACGAAGTGGCAACCGCAGGTCAGAACGAAGTGGCAACCCGCTTCAATACCATGACCAAAAAAGCCGACGAAATTCAGATCTACAAATATGTCGTCCACAACGTGGCGCATCGTTTCGGTAAAACGGCGACCTTTATGCCGAAACCGATGTTCGGTGATAACGGCTCCGGTATGCACTGCCACATGTCACTGTCTAAAAACGGCGTCAACCTGTTCGCAGGCGACAAATACGCTGGTCTGTCTGAGCAGGCGTTGTACTACATTGGCGGTGTAATCAAACACGCGAAAGCGATTAACGCGCTGGCAAACCCGACCACCAACTCTTACAAGCGACTGGTTCCGGGCTACGAAGCACCGGTAATGCTGGCTTACTCTGCGCGTAACCGGTCTGCATCTATCCGTATTCCGGTGGTATCTTCTCCGAAAGCGCGTCGTATCGAAGTGCGTTTCCCGGACCCGGCAGCTAACCCGTACCTGTGCTTTGCTGCCCTGCTGATGGCGGGTCTGGATGGCATCAAGAACAAGATCCACCCGGGCGAAGCAATGGACAAAAACCTGTATGACCTGCCGCCAGAAGAAGCGAAAGAGATCCCGCAGGTTGCAGGCTCTCTGGAAGAAGCACTGAACGAGCTGGATCTGGACCGCGAATTCCTGAAAGCCGGTGGCGTGTTCACTGATGAAGCGATCGATGCGTACATCGCTCTGCGTCGCGAAGAAGATGACCGCGTACGTATGACTCCGCACCCGGTAGAGTTTGAGCTGTACTACAGCGTCTAATAGTTGAAGTAGTCATACCCGGCGCACAAACGCCGGGGTTTTAGTTGCCGTGGAAATTTCAGCCCATCTCTGCATGGGCTTTTTTCTCCGAAACTTCTCTGATGCTTCGCGCTTTTTATCCGTAAAAAGCTATAATGCACTAAAATGGTGCAACCTGTTCAGGAGACTGCTTTATGGCAACAGGCACGCAGCCCGATGCTGGGCAGATCCTCAACTCTCTGATTAACAGTATTTTGTTAATTGACGACAACCTGGCGATCCATTACGCCAACCCCGCCGCGCAACAACTGCTCGCCCAAAGTTCCCGTAAATTGTTTGGTACGCCGTTACCGGAACTGTTGAGCTACTTCTCGCTAAATATCGGTCTGATGCAAGAAAGTCTGGAGGCGGGGCAAGGTTTTACCGATAACGAAGTGACGCTGGTGATTGACGGGCGCTCGCATATTCTTTCTGTGACGGCCCAGCGTATGCCGGACGGCATGATCCTGCTGGAGATGACACCGATGGATAACCAGCGTCGCTTAAGCCAGGAGCAGCTACAGCACGCCCAGCAAGTTGCTGCCCGCGATTTGGTCCGCGGCCTGGCACATGAGATCAAAAATCCACTTGGCGGCTTACGAGGTGCGGCGCAGTTACTCAGCAAAGCGTTGCCCGATCCGTCTCTGCTGGAATATACCAAAGTGATTATCGAGCAGGCGGACAGACTGCGAAATCTGGTCGACCGTCTGTTGGGGCCGCAACTACCAGGCACACACGTCACCGAAAGCATTCACAAAGTGGCAGAGCGCGTGGTGACGCTGGTGTCGATGGAATTACCGAACAATGTACGGTTGATTCGTGATTACGACCCCAGCCTGCCAGAACTGGCGCACGATCCGGATCAGATTGAGCAAGTACTGCTGAATATTGTGCGCAATGCGTTACAAGCGCTGGGGCCGGAGGGCGGTGAAATTATTCTGCGTACCCGCACCGCGTTTCAACTGACCTTGCATGGCGAACGCTATCGGCTGGCAGCACGAATTGATGTGGAAGATAACGGGCCTGGTATTCCGCCCCATTTGCAGGATACGCTGTTTTATCCGATGGTCAGCGGTCGCGAAGGCGGCACCGGGCTTGGTTTATCCATTGCCCGTAACTTGATTGATCAGCATTCAGGCAAAATTGAATTTACCAGTTGGCCGGGTCATACCGAGTTCTCGGTTTACCTGCCTATCAGGAAATAAAGGTGACGTTTATGCAACGAGGGATAGTCTGGGTAGTCGATGACGATAGTTCCATCCGTTGGGTGCTTGAACGTGCGCTCGCTGGAGCGGGTTTAACCTGCACGGCATTTGAGAACGGTGCCGAAGTGCTGGAGGCGCTGGCAAGCAAAACGCCGGATGTACTGCTTTCAGATATCCGTATGCCCGGAATGGACGGGCTGGCGTTGCTCAAGCAAATTAAACAGCGTCATCCGATGCTTCCGGTCATCATTATGACCGCACATTCCGATCTGGATGCCGCCGTTAGCGCCTATCAACAAGGGGCGTTTGATTATCTGCCCAAACCGTTTGATATCGACGAAGCCGTGGCGCTGGTTGAGCGAGCCATCAGCCATTACCAGGAACAGCAGCAACCGCGCAATATTCAGCTTAACGGACCAACAACCGATATTATTGGCGAAGCGCCTGCCATGCAGGATGTGTTCCGTATTATTGGCCGTCTCTCACGTTCTTCTATTAGCGTGTTGATCAATGGCGAATCCGGCACAGGTAAAGAGCTGGTCGCTCATGCCCTGCATCGCCATAGCCCGCGCGCCAAAGCGCCGTTTATCGCGCTGAATATGGCGGCTATCCCGAAAGATTTGATCGAATCAGAACTGTTTGGTCACGAGAAAGGCGCGTTTACCGGTGCCAATACCGTTCGTCAGGGCCGTTTTGAACAGGCCGATGGGGGCACGTTATTCCTTGATGAAATTGGCGATATGCCGCTGGATGTGCAGACACGGTTACTGCGCGTGCTGGCAGACGGTCAGTTTTACCGCGTTGGCGGCTATGCGCCGGTGAAAGTGGATGTGCGTATTATCGCTGCGACTCACCAGAACCTGGAACTGCGTGTGCAGGAAGGCAAGTTCCGTGAGGATCTGTTCCACCGCCTGAACGTTATCCGTGTTCATCTGCCGCCACTGCGCGAGCGTCGGGAGGATATTCCCCGTCTGGCACGTCATTTTCTGCAAGTTGCCGCGCGTGAGCTGGGTGTAGAAGCGAAGTTACTGCACCCGGAGACAGAAGCCGCCCTGACGCGTCTTGCATGGCCGGGGAACGTGCGTCAGCTAGAAAATACCTGCCGCTGGCTAACGGTGATGGCCGCCGGACAGGAAGTGTTGATTCAGGATTTGCCTGGCGAACTGTTTGAATCAACCGTAGCGGAAAGCCCTTCCACAATGCAGCCGGACAGTTGGGCAACGCTGTTAGCGCAATGGGCCGATCGGGCGCTGCGTTCCGGTCATCAAAACTTACTTTCTGAAGCGCAACCTGAGCTGGAGCGGACATTGCTGACCACCGCATTGCGACATACGCAGGGGCATAAACAAGAAGCGGCGAGACTGCTTGGTTGGGGACGTAACACACTGACACGTAAGTTAAAAGAGTTGGGAATGGAGTGACTCAGGCTTGCTGTGTAAAGATTGATTATTGAGCGCAAATTGCTGTTATTTTGCGCTTTACTGTTCCGATAAGTTCAGTATGATCTTGCCCGGAAAACGGGGAGAGTCATTATGTTAGAATCAATAATTAATCTGCTATCGAGTGGCGCAGTTAGCAGCCACGCGCCGCAAACTGCCGTTGCTGCCGTGCTGTGTGCCGCGATGATTGGGCTGTTTAGCTGAAACTCGTTGTTCATGCCGGATGCGGCGTGAACGCTTTATCCGGCATACAAAAACAGGTTTTGTTGGCCTGATAAGCGTAGCGCATCAGGCAGTTTTGTTCTCAGTCAATTGATGGCGCTTTCGTTTATCACCGTTGTAAACGAAGCGCCATTCAACTAAATCACCCGCGAGAACTGCTGCATTCGCGCTTTCTGGCGCAAATAAGTATCAAAGCACATGCAAATGTTGCGGATCAGCAAACGACCTTTCGCTGTCACCTGAATTCCCTTCTCATCGACATCCACCAGCCCGTCTTTTACTAATGGGGCGAGCAGCTTGAGGTCTTCCGCAAAATAATCAGCGAAGTTTAAATCCCACTGCTGTTCAACGGGGGCGTAATCCAGACGGAAGTTGCAGATCAGCGACTTAATTACATCACGGCGAATACAGTCATCGCGCGTTAACGCAATACCGCGCCACAGCGCATTGCCTTGCTCATCTACCTGCTGATAGTAACGCTTCAGCTCTTTCTGGTTCTGCGCATAGCAATCGCCAATCATACTGATGGCAGAGACGCCCATTCCCAGCAGATCGGTATCGCCCTGGGTGGTGTAACCCTGGAAGTTGCGATGCAGCACGCCTTCACGCTGGGCCTCCGCCAGCTCATCATCCGGGCGGGCAAAGTGATCCATACCAATGAACTGATAACCCGATTGCGTCAGGAAGGCGATGGTTTCCTGCAGGATATCCAGTTTTTGCTGCGGACTCGGCAGGTCAGCATCTTTGATTTTACGTTGAGCAGCAAAAATGGTCGGCAGATGCGCGTAGTTAAAGACGCTCAGACGATCAGGGTTCAGTTCCGCCACGCGTTTCAGGGTAAAAGCGAAACTCTCCGGCGTCTGTTTCGGCAGGCCGTAAATGAGGTCAATGTTGGTGGAGGTAAAGCCGATCTCACGCGCATGGTTAAGCAGGGCAAAGATGAACTCTTCATCCTGCTCACGGTTGACCAGACGTTGCACTTCTTTGTTGAAGTCCTGCACACCCATGCTCAGGCGGTTAAAGCCTTCGGCACGTAAATGATCGAGGACATCCAGTTCAATTTCACGCGGATCAACTTCGATCGAGATTTCCGCATCAGTATTAAACTGGAAGTTTTCCCGCAACAGATTCATCAGACGGCTAATTTGCTCTTTGTTCAGGTACGTCGGCGTACCGCCACCCCAGTGCAACTGGCTGACTTTACGTCCGGCAAACAGTGGCGCACGATGAACGATTTCTTGCTCCAGCGCGTCCAGGTATTGGTCGGCTTTATGCTGCTGGCGAGTCACAATTTTATTGCAGCCACAGAAATAGCAAAGCTTGTGGCAGAACGGGATATGCACGTAGAGAGATAAGGGACGCTCAGGGTAGCGCGCCACGGCTTGTAAAAACGCCTGTTCACCGAAGTCTTCTGAAAACTCCAGCGCGGTCGGGTACGAGGTGTATCGTGGCCCGGAATAGTTATATTTCTGGATCAGGGCCAGGTCCCAGTCGATTTGCTGTACAGACATGCTCACTCCTTCCGATGGCGTCTCTGGCGGCTACGGCGTACCGGCTGATGTCCGTTTTGGGTCATCAACCGGTTGCGCAGCCACTTTTGTCGCCGCGACAACCGCTGTAGTTTAACGAATAACCACACCAGATAACATATAACCGGAAGGGTTATCAGCAGAACGGGAAGGCCCACAGTGGCAACCCGTTAGTTGCCTCGCAACAGACGCATCATGTCTTCTTGCTTCTCGTCTTCTTCCTCTTCTTCATCGTCGTCATAAGAGAGTCCGAGTTTCTGCATCAGCTCATCAATTCGATCCAGTTTAGCATCAACCCAGGATTGCTCTTCGGCACTCAGGGTTTCGCCCGCTTCCAGACGTTCCAGCAGCGCATCCAGACGCTCATCCGTTTCCAGTAACTCCAACTCCGCCTGCGGTGAAAGCATAGGTTTCTCACTCTTCGGTTTGTGCTGTTTGGTGACTTTTTCAGTCACACCCAATGGAATAGGGGTTTTACTGCCAATGCGTGGATCTTTCGGTGCGTTCTGGCCTTTACTGCCCGATGTAGCGCTACCGCCCGCTGCACGACTGCCTGGCGCATGACCACGACGTTTTTTCTGACGCTTGCGGTCACGAGCTTCCTGATCCAGCTCTTCGCGTGTTTTTCGACGCGCTTTTGCGTGACCTTTGCTGCGTGAGTTTGAAGATGATGGTTTCATAATAGTTCGTCTTTTAGCCGTTTTATTCAGTATAGATTTGCGGCGGAATCTAACAGAAAGCAAGCAAAGAAAAAAGGCGACAGATTACTCTGTCGCCTTTTTTCCTGACTCATAACCCTTAACGGGTCTTACAATCCTTGCAGGCCGCCAACACACCCTGTTTTTCCATTAGCCAGAACATTCCGTGTTGATTCCATTTCCGTTTAATTACGTCTCCGGACGTTTGTCTTCCTGACAATCCTCTGTCTTCGCCTCCTGGCGCTCCTGACCCTCATCCTGAGTCATCTTCCTGTTAGCGTCCTCGCTCTATGGGTGCTACTTTACGCTTCTGCACCAAACAAACAATAAACTATCATCAGTATTTACTCATTTTCAGATTATTGTATAAAACTAATCACCTGATTTCTTTGACCTATTTGACATGCATCGCAGAATTTTCTCTACGATTTCGCATAAAAATGATCGGCAATATCTCACAAAGCATATGGTTTTTACTTACACCACTCCCCCGAAAAATCCGTCTTTTATTGTGGTTCAGGTATAATCGCCGCAACGCTTTGACTGATGGAGACGACCGCTTTGACTAATTTGAATTACCAACAGACGCATTTTGTGATGAGTGCGCCTGATATTCGCCACTTACCTTCCGATACCGGAATCGAAGTGGCTTTTGCAGGCCGTTCCAACGCAGGGAAATCCAGCGCGCTGAACACGCTGACTAACCAGAAAAGCCTGGCGCGTACCTCGAAAACGCCAGGACGCACCCAGCTTATCAACCTGTTTGAAGTGGCTGACGGCAAACGTCTGGTCGATTTGCCGGGCTATGGCTACGCAGAAGTTCCGGAAGAGATGAAGCGTAAATGGCAGCGCGCATTAGGGGAATACCTGGAAAAACGTCAGAGCCTGCAAGGCCTGGTGGTACTGATGGATATTCGCCATCCGCTGAAAGATCTGGATCAGCAGATGATTGAGTGGGCGGTAGACAGCAATATCGCCGTGTTGGTGCTACTGACCAAAGCGGACAAACTGGCAAGCGGTGCACGTAAAGCGCAATTGAATATGGTGCGTGAAGCGGTGCTGGCGTTTAACGGTGATGTGCAGGTAGAGACATTCTCTTCTCTGAAGAAGCAAGGTGTGGATAAGCTGCGTCAGAAGCTGGATACCTGGTTTAGCGAGATGCAGCCTGTCGAAGAGGCGCAGAGCGGCGAATAATTTTCTTGCCCTTGTGCTGGTGCCGGATGCGGTATAAACGCCTTATCCGGCCTTTAAAGTGAAGAAAATTCAATAAGTTGTTATTCACAATAAACCTGATAAGCGTAGCGAATCAGACAATACAGATATTTTCTTTCGTGCAATAAAAAACGCCCCAGTCATTACTGACTGGGGCGGCTAAAAAATTCAGCCAAATCCGATTACGTGAAGTAAAAGGTCTGAAAGATAGAACATCTTACCTCTGTACCCTACGCGAGTAACTTTACTCTTTTTTGTTCAGTTCAGAAAGCACTTTTTGTAATTTTTTTTCAGTTGTTGCATAGGAATTTCTAATAGTCATCACAAAATGTGGCGAGTTATGTTGCTTACTTACGAAAAAAAGGCTTGCTCAGGCGAATCTTAGTGCGCCTGATCCCAGTTTTCGCCACTTCCCACTTCCACCAGCAACGGCACATCCAGACGGGTACAGTTTTCCATCAACTGATGTATTTTCTTCGCTACCACATCGAGATCATCTTTATGAACTTCAAACACCAGTTCATCGTGTACCTGCATAATCATACGCACACGCGGTTGCTCGGCCTGGAGCCACGCATCAACGGCAATCATCGCCCGCTTGATGATATCGGCCGCGGTGCCCTGCATTGGCGCGTTAATTGCTGCACGTTCTGCCGCGGCACGGCGCGCACCATTGCTGGACTTAATATCCGGCAAATAGAGGCGGCGTCCGTCCAGCGTTTCAACGTAACCCTGTTCTTTCGCCTGGGCGCGGGTGCGTTCCATATACTCCAACACGCCTGGATAGCGTTCAAAGTAGAGATCCATGTACTTCTGCGCTTCTTTACGCGGAATGTTCAATTGCCGCGCCAGACCGAAAGCACTCATGCCATAAATCAGACCAAAGTTGATCGCTTTCGCGCTACGACGTTGCTCGCTGGTGACGGTTTCCAGTGGCAAACCAAACACTTCTGCCGCCGTTGCACGGTGGATATCTTTTCCTTCCGCGAATGCGGTCAGCAAGCCTTTGTCACGCGAGAGATGCGCCATAATGCGCAGTTCAATCTGCGAGTAGTCCGCTGAGACAATCACATAATCCTCTGGCGCAATAAACGCCTGGCGGATACGGCGACCTTCTTCGTTACGCACCGGAATGTTTTGCAGGTTAGGATCGGTTGACGATAAACGTCCCGTTGCGGTTACTGCCTGGTGATAAGAGGTATGTACACGCCCGGTTTTCGGGTTGATCATCAACGGCAGCTTGTCGGTGTAGGTCGATTTCAGCTTCGCCAGACCACGATACTCCAGAATCACTTTTGGCAACGGATAGTCCAGTGCCAGTTCTTCCAGTACCTCTTCCGACGTTGACGGCGCGCCACCCGGCGTTTTCTTCAGCGGTTTAATCCCCTGTTTTTCAAACAGAATGGTTTGTAACTGCTTGGTGGAAGAAAGGTTAAATTCTTCACCTGCAATTTCATGCGCTTTCTTTTCCAGCTCAGCCAGACGCAAGGTGAGCTCTTCAGAGTGATTGTGCAGCACTTTCGGATCGATCTTCACACCGTTACGTTCAATGCGTGAAAGCACCGGCACCAGCGGCATTTCGATATTCTCGAAGACGTTCAACGGCCCTTTGTGTTTTTGCAGATCCGGCCACATTTTCAGATGCAACTGCAAGGTGACATCTGCATCTTCGGCGGCGTAACGTCCGGCTTCTTCGAGGGCAATCTGGTTAAAGGTCAGTTGATTTTTGCCTTTACCCGCAATCTCTTCAAAAGTGATGGTTTTGTGCTTCAACCAACGTTCCGCGAGGCTGTCCATATCGTGACGCCCGGCAACGCTATTGAGAATGTAGGACTCCAGCATGGTATCAAACGCAATCCCACGTAGTTCAATGCCGTAGTTCGCCAGAATACCGCGATCGTATTTCAGGTTTTGCCCGACCTTCAGCGCCTTCTCATCTTCCAGCAGTGGTTTCAGCAGTTCGAGGGCGCGCTCGCGAGAGATCTGGTCGGGAGCATCGAGATAATCATGAGCAACCGGTACATACGCCGCCACACCTGGCTCGATGGCGAAAGATAGCCCCACCAGGTTGGCAGAGACGTTATCGAGGCTGTCGGTTTCGGTGTCAAAAGCAAATACCGGCGCTTTTTCCAGCTTCGTAATCCATTCTTTCAGCGTATTTTCATCAAGGATGGTGACGTAATTGTCGTAAGAAATCACCGTCGCAGTCACTTCCGGCATTTCGTCGACAACAATGGTTTCCTGCGACTTTGTGGCCGGTTTCGCCCCTTTGGCCTGTAACCACTTGCCTGCTTCAACATCGGCAACCCAGCGTTTGAATTCATACTTTTTAAACAGCCCTAACAACTCTTCAGCCGCCGGTTGCTGCACTTCCAGTTGTTCACAGGTCAGCTCCAGCTCAACATCAGTTTTAATCGTCGCTAACTGGTAAGAAAGATATGCTACCTCTTTATTTTGCTCGAGCTTCGCCGCCATTGTTTTCGCACCGCGGAAGCTTAGGCCAGCAATTTTTTCCGGCTCAGCATACAGCGTATCCAGCCCACCAAGACCTTGCAGCAGTGCCTGCGCGGTTTTTTCACCCACGCCCGGTACGCCAGGGATGTTATCTGAAGAGTCGCCCATCAGCGCGAGGAAGTCGATAATCAGTTCCGGCGGTACACCGTACTTATTCACGACCTCTTCCGGGCCAAGGATCGTATTCGTCATGGTATTGATGAGAGTGATATTTGGCGTTACCAGTTGCGCCATATCTTTATCACCGGTGCTGATCAGTACCGGGCGACCGGCTTTTTCTGCTTCGCGTGCCAGAGTGCCGATAACATCGTCTGCTTCTACGCCAGAAACGGCCAGCAGCGGCAAGCCCATCGCTTTAACCATTGCATGCAGAGGCTCGATTTGCACTCGTAGATCATCCGGCATTGGCGGGCGATGTGATTTGTAATGTTCAAACAGTTCATCACGAAAGGTTTTTCCCTTGGCGTCAAAGACCACCGCTGCATGCGTCGGTTTATATTGCAAGATCAGACTGCGCAGCATGTTGAGGACACCATACATCGCACCAGTCGGCTCGCCTGCGCTGTTGGTCAGCGGCGGAAACGCGTGATATGCGCGATAAAGATAAGATGAACCATCTACAAGGATAAGTGGGTTTTGGGGGATCTGAACCATAATGTCCGTGCCTGTTTATCAGATTATGGGTAAAGGATGCCACAGACGGGATAAAAACATGAGTTTTTCACCGCTTTTCGTGAAAATCTTTTGTAGATCTTCTGGATCGCTCGCTAATCCCCATGTGGATAACTTTGTGCATAAATTATTTACATCGCTTTTAATTTATTCTCATGCTTTTTACAGCATAATATTTATCGTTTACTTTCATGAAGTTAAAAATATCCCCTCAACGAACAATTGAGAAAAAGGGATTTTTTATAATGTGGATAGATATGATTTATTTTTCTATTTAAGGATCATCCGTTATTTGGATCGTTTTCTGCTAAAATCTGCGCCTTGCGCTTCTTTCGCGCACTGTCTATGGCTAACTTTTTGAATAAATTAATTATGACGAGAATACTCGCTACGATAACCCTTTTGCTGAGTATCGTATTGACCATTTTGGTCACCATTTTTTGTTCTATCCCGATCATCATTGCCGGGATCGTAAAACTGTTGTTACCTGTACCAGTAATTTGGCGAAAGGTTTCACGCTTTTGTGATTTTATGATGTATTGCTGGTGTGAAGGATTGGCGTGTTTGCTGCACCTTAACCCACACCTGCAATGGGAAGTTCACGGGCTGGAGGGGTTAAGTAAAAAGAACTGGTATCTACTTATTTGTAATCATCGTAGCTGGGCAGATATTGTCGTACTGTGCGTGCTGTTTCGTAAGCACATTCCGATGAATAAATATTTCCTCAAACAGCAACTTGCCTGGGTGCCTTTTCTTGGCCTGGCGTGTTGGGCACTGGATATGCCGTTTATGAAGCGTTATTCCCGCGCTTATTTATTACGTCATCCGGAGCGGCGTGGTAAAGATGTTGAAACCACTCGGCGCTCATGCGAGAAGTTTCGTCGGCATCCCACCACTATTGTGAATTTTGTTGAAGGCTCCCGTTTCACGCAAGAGAAACATCAAAAAACCCATTCGGCATTTCAAAATCTTCTGCCGCCAAAAGCTGCCGGTATTGCGATGGCACTGAATGTGCTGGGTAAACAATTCGATAAATTACTCAACGTTACGCTGTGTTATCCGGACAATAATCGCCAACCATTCTTCGATATGTTAAGTGGCAAACTGACACGAATTGTCGTGCATGTGGATTTACAGCCCATTGCTGAAGAGTTGCATGGCGACTATATCAATGACAAAGGTTTTAAACGCCATTTTCAGCAGTGGCTGAACTCACTGTGGCAGGAAAAAGACCGGCTTCTGACATCTCTGATGTCATCACAGCATCAGAATAAGTAAGTTTTACTCGCCTCTGTATTAGCAGAGGCGAGGCATCATTTTAATGAATAAAACGCCCTGCACGAGACATAAATTCTTCTTCACTCATCTCCTGCCCATTGAAAACAACTTTACCTGGCATATAACGCAGTTGCAGTGAGGCGATATTGTTATCAATGGTGATTAACTGAAACATCTTACCTAACGCCATCATTCCGCTAATTTGTTTATCAGCCCGCCTCTGGGCTTTTTCAGCATCCATTCCTTCAGATAAATTAATTTGCTTTGATATTTCAGTGACGACATTAAGCGGTAAAGTCACGTCAAAATTGAGTGATTTAATATCTTTATTTGTGGCCGATGATGATTTAGCAGGATCAGCAATACTGATATCCAGATTAGCGTTAAGTTCTCCGACTGTATTTTTCCAACTAATCGGTAATTTAATAACCGGTTCACTTTTTTGTAATAGCGGTAAAGACTCTTTGAACAACGCAGCATTCACTTCTTCTTGCGCATTTTTATCGTTAGCTAACTCAGGGTGTGCTGCATACTGCTTCTTCATCGCAATATTGTACTGAATGATAAATTGACGAACTGCCGTTGGGTCGATAGATTCAGCAATCAGCGACCATTGACCACTACCTAGCGCCTGATTTCCTTTGGTTAATTTCTCAATACCATAAGTCAGATTAGCATTGATAAAGTCTTTATCTTTAACACGCTCAAGCGTTGTCCTGGCTATGAATGCATCAATTTTGGCAACCTCTTCACCACGATTGATAATGCTGACCTGATTAAATTTTGACTCATTTTCACCAATCGGAAATTTATTTCCTTCCAGTCTTGTCAGGGAGTTCACAGTAAAGGTTTTTGCTATTACTTTATTCATCGGCGATAAGTTCAGAGTGATATCTTCGACTTTTCCTTCAATATTCAGGTTAGACAATGAACTATTATCGCCGCTAAAAGTAAACTGGCCTTCACCAAAGGATACCTGACCATACTCTGCAGGAGCAACATCTAATATCGTAGAGAATGAGCCACCAAATGCGAATCGCAATGATGCTTCGACGGGCGATTTATCTTTCGCAGCGATAAATAGCGACTGTGTCAGTTCATTATTCACTAATTTCACTTTTGCAGCCGCCAGAGCAGGGATGACATTACCATGCATTAACATCGTGATGGGAAACGGGCCGTGCTCAACATCCACATCAAATGCAACTTTCTGGCCTGGTTTGATATTGAGATCTGGAGCTCCGTTATCAAATGTAATTAGCATTTGAAAATGGGAATTAAAAAAACCTTTTTCAAAGTTTTCATAGCTTGCCGTCATCTCGTAGGCATGTTCACCTTTCTTTTTCCCATCGTTAAAATCTTTAATAAATTTTTCGACACCCGGCTGAATTTGCGTGCCAGTGTACCATGTACCACCACTCCAGATAACGGCTAACGCAATAATTACACCCGTAGCTGACTTACGTATCATATAGATATTCCCTGATAAAACAGCAAAAGTTTGAATATCCACTTATGATGAAATAATGTCCAGCAACTGGACGCATTATCAGAAAGTATTTATATTTATTTAAAAATAAAAAAGCCCGCGAGTATTCACGGGCCTTATGTAATTCACAATGAATTATTTTTTCTCAGACAGATATTTCACTGTGTCAGCATATTGCTGAACGAAAACATCCATATTGCTGGTATCCATACCCTGCGGGTTCAACTGATATTTACCGTTAACAAACATCGCCGGAACGCCACGCAATTGCACATCTGCGGCCGCTTTTTCTTGCTGTGCGACCAGAGATTTAACGACAAAACTGTTCCACGCCGCGTCGTACTCTTCACCTTTAATACCTGCGTTGATAAATACATCGCGGATATCAGATGCAGAGCGAATGGTCTGAGTTTTCTGTACGCCTTCAAACAGCGGAACAGTAACTTTGTCTTCTACACCCAGCGCCATCGCCACTGCCCAGGCCTGAGTCAGATCTTTGCCCAGGTCTCCACCCATGAAGTTGACGTGGTATTTGGTCATCTTCACGCCTTCCGGCAGTTTTTTCTTCACGTTATCAGAAATATGCAGAACTTCTTCAAACTGATAGCAGTGCGGGCAGAAGAAAGAGAAAAACTCCAGCACTTGCGGCGCGCCAGCAACCGGTTTTTCCAGGGTGGTGTACTGTTTACCATCTTCATACTGCGCCGCCGATGCGCTAAACGCTAAAACCAAACCAGCCAGCGCCAGCCAAATCTTTTTCATTGTCTACTCTCTCCGATTAATACATAGGTGTTAATTGTAAAGGGGGTTCTTGTAGAACTTTTACCTGTTCTATAAAAGTCGCCGTCTGTCGCAGCCAGTAATCTTCCCCGGTTAACCACGGGAAATTTTTCGGGAACGCGGGATCAGCCCAACGCCGCATCAGCCAGGCAAGATAATAAACCAAACGCATGGCGCGTAAAGGTTCAATCAGTCCGATTTCAGCGGTGTCGAACTCGCTAAATTCTTCATAAGCTTCAATAATAGTTTCCAATTGCATCCGCTGCTCGGCTTTATCGCCATTGAGTAACATCCACAGATCCTGTACCGCTGGGCCATTGCGCGCATCATCCAGATCGACAAACATCGGACCATCGCGCCAAAGAATATTTCCAGCGTGGCAGTCTCCATGTAGCCGCAGAACGGTGAAATCTTCCCGCCAATGCGCTGTAACAGCGGCAATCAGTTGATCTGTCGCTTTCAGGAATGCGGTCTTCAACCCGGAAGGTATTAGTGTGGCGTCCTCAAACAGCTTACGTGGCTCAGTAAGATATTCATTCAGGCCAATAGTCGGACGATGGATAAAAAGCTGTTTATGCCCCGTCTGGTGCATCCGCCCCAGATAGCGCCCCACCGCTTCCATCTGATCAATATTGTCGGCTTCGAATTGACGACCACCGACGCTTGGAAAAACAGCGTAATAAAATCCCTGATGATTCAATAAAGTTTGACCGTTATAGGCTAACGGCGCGGCGACTGGAGCTTCGTCGTTTACCAGTTGTAACGCAAATTGATGTTCTTCGAGGATTTGGTCGGCTGTCCAACGTTCAGGACGATAAAATTTAACGACGAAGCGTCGACGCTCTTCGTCCTGAAATTGATAGACTCGGTTTTCATAGCTGTTAAGTGGGGTAAGACCGGAATCCACCCGGATCCCTTGCTCAAACAGAGCGTCCATGATGGTGTCCGGGTGTAGTGTCTGGAAAGTAAAAGCGCTGTTGTTCATCCCATCATCCGGAAAACATTACGAATGATGAAGGATATCATTTCACGATGATTTTGTTGGTGCTGCTTACAAGCTTTTACTCTTTAATTACGCCACGTGCGCGTAACAGCGCCGTTTTGAAATCTTCTTCATAATCTTTCTGCAAACCCGGGATCACCGCATCTTTTGCGGAATCGCGCATTTTCAGGTGGTAGATTAGAATGTCATCCGTCAAATCCGCCAGTTCGCCGTCAAAACCTGACTCTTTCGCCAATTTCTGCAAAAATTGCAGCAGGTTAAGGTCTGGCTCTTTTTGCCAGGCTGGCTGGAGGAGTTCAATAACTTCATTCAGACGTTTACATTTCATAGTGATGCTCCTTACTCTTGAGACAGACACGTTAGCAGGGTCAATCCCACAATAAAAGAGGCGATATCGGTGAATCTGATGACGACGATAACAGGCGTGGTGCTGGCAGGCGGTAAAGCCCGACGCATGGGCGGCGTAGATAAAGGATTACTTGAATTAAACGGCAAACCGCTGTGGCGGCATGTCGCTGACGCGCTAATGACGCAGTTATCTCACGTTGTGGTTAATGCCAATCGCCATCAGGAAATCTACCGATTAAGCGGTCTGAAAGTAATTGAGGATTCACTGGCAGATTACCCAGGCCCTCTGGCGGGAATGCTTTCAGTAATGCAGCAAGAAGCTGATGAGTGGTTTCTGTTTTGTCCGTGTGATACGCCTTATATCCCCCAGGATTTAGCCTCCCGACTTTATCATCAGCGAAAAGATGCATCTGTAGTGTGGGTCCATGACGGCGAGCGGGATCATCCAACTATTGCCCTGGTAAATCGCACTATTGAGCCATTATTGCAGGAATATCTGCATTCCGGAGAGCGCCGGGTGATGGCCTTTATGAATCTTGCTGGCGGTCATGCTGTTGATTTCAGCGATCGTAAAGAGGCATTTGTTAACGTGAATACGCCAGAGGAGCTTGCCCGATGGCAGGAAAGACAATAATCCCTTTACTCGCCTTTGCCGCATGGAGTGGCACCGGCAAAACCACACTGTTAAAAAAACTTATTCCGGTATTGTGCGCACGAGGGATCCGTCCGGGTCTTATTAAGCATACGCATCATGATATGGATGTTGATAAGCCGGGCAAAGATAGCTATGAGCTACGCAAGGCCGGAGCGGCACAAACCATCGTTGCCAGCCAGCAGCGTTGGGCTTTGATGACAGAAACCCCAAACGCAGAAGAACTGGATTTGCATTTTCTCGCAAGCCGGATGGATGACTCAAAGCTGGATTTGATTCTGGTTGAAGGGTTCAAACATGAAGAGATCGCGAAGATTGTGCTGTTTCGCGATGGGGCCGGACATCGACCGGAAGAGTTGGTGATAGACAGGCATGTCATTGCTGTGGCCAGCGATATACCGCTTAATGTTGATGTCGCGTTACTGGACATTAATGATATTGAGGGGCTGGCTGATTTTGTTGTTGGGTGGATGAGTCAGCAGGCTGAATAAGCAGGAGTAGGTCGGATAAGACGTGGCAAACGTTGCATCCGGCATTTTTTCCGCACCAGCGCAAAAAGGCCATCCTTACGGATGGCCTTTCGCTTTATTTGATGCCTGGCAGTTCCCTACTCTCGCATGGGGAGACCCCACACTACCATCGGCGCTACGGCGTTTCACTTCTGAGTTCGGCATGGGGTCA